>ENA-OQAB01000140-OQAB01000140.1-human-gut-metagenome-genome-assembly--contig:-NODE-140-length-41315-cov-4.371540_pt1 | contig 41315 bp, 41 predicted proteins | sample MGYA00242490_ERZ504517 | MGnify/ENA primary metagenome ERZ504517 (study PRJEB26092, sample SAMD00036298) | human gut metagenome | host: Homo sapiens | study: EMG produced TPA metagenomics assembly of...
ATACAGTTAAAAAGCTTTCGAAATATGTGATTGTCATATCGTTTGCAATTGCGGCCGTCATCACGCCGTACGACGGATATGATTTCACAGTCATTGTTGGCGGTTCCCATGATCATTCTGTATGAAGTGAAGCCTTGTCTTTATCCGGTATGGACTAAAAAATAGTATAACTACACAAAAGACGCCTGTCACCATGGTGACAGGCGTCATTTTTTTTCTGTGGCGGGGAAAGTGTGGGAATCGAACCCACCTGAGAAGCTACTAACCCCTCATGCTGGTTTTGAAGACCAGAGGGAACACCAGAACCCATCCCTCCCCAGGACACCTTTATTATATCACGGGCGATGGATGAATAATACGGGTATTCCATTGAATAATTATTGAATGCTTGACTCTTTATTGACCTGCGTCAATCGACATGATCCGCTTTGTTAAGGGCGCATACTGCACATATTTTTCAGAAATTTCCTCTTCCGTATATTCATGATACGAGGGAAGGGCTTTTAATTGGTGAAATAAATTCAAAAAATTTTTCATTTAAATCGGCATTCTCGATGAGATAGAAGGCATCTGCTTCCGGCTTGATATGAGTCGCGTTCTTTTTAAAAAAGGGAGGTTTTATAATTTGAATAGAAGGACAGATTCTGAATTGATCCCGGAGAAGCGAATAGTAAGCCAATCTGTATTTTAGGATTGTTTTTTAAACAAGCAAGTATATTTTCAAATGAGAAATTCTCTCTTGCGGGCTCAGCTTATATTGATACTGTGTCAGGTCGATACTTCCTGTTTCTAAATAGCGGATCAGCGAAGGGCTGGGAATCATTAATTTTAAATCGGATTTATTGATGATTTCCTCCCATGTAATGCGAAGGCGGTGGATGGACATGGCTTCTTTCGGTGGCAGCTGTTTACTAAGGTTGTCAAATACTTCATTAGGCAGCAGGTATTCGATGCCATTTGTCAGGTAGAAGAAAAAGCGGGCTCGTTCATAAAACCAAGTTCGATAACCGAGGTCGGTTTTCCAAGGGGAACTCATCCCTTTCAAAATAGGTGTGGCTGCCAGTTTTTTTGATCTGAATCTTTTTGAAACGGTCTGGACGGCAATGGGGTCATCGATAGCGGTGCACAGTCCGAAGGCATTGTCCGGCTGCTGCGCGTATTGAATAATAAATTTATTATTCAAGATAATCAGATTATTTAAAAATATGTTTTCGTATTCGTATAAGGTGAAGTTGAAGCCGAGGTATTGATTTAAGATGTCGTAAAGGGCTTTTGTATAATGCCAATCTTCGGACAACTTCTTTTGATTTACACCGAGGGTTATCTTTAACGGAATCCCCTGGTCGGAGGCCTCTTGTAAGCACGGCCAAAAACCGGCATCATAGAGCGCGCAAAAATCACCGAGAATCAACAGTTCGGTACTGGGATTCTGACTTAACAACTGTTTTTTGAAACGTTCAGCGAATAGGTCTTTTATGTCTTTCGGATCGGTAAGAATTGCCGAATGAGGCGTTGTCGTTACGGCCGCCGTGCGGTGGCTATGAAGCGTATCGCGGTAGGCTGTGGAAAGATATTGAGCAATCGCAAACGGAATATCGCTCTGAGACGTTGGGATTAGAAAATAGGCATAAAATTCATCCGTCAATTTTTTTGGAAATGATTAAATCTGAAAAGTACTTTCCCATTTCAGTATTAATACGCTCAATGGTACGAGATGAAGGCAACTTCGTTCCGCTTTTCCACTTGCTGATATAAGAAATATCATATCCCATGTACTGAGCTAATTCGGTTGAACTGGCTTCCGTAAAGGAAATCAATTTTTTTAACGCTGATGAATAGCTTGACGCATTTGATTTTTTCATGGTGCCTACCTCGGAGTATTTTTAAAAATCCATATAGACCTAACTTGCTAATAAAAGTATTTGATTAATGTGTGAAACATTATCATATAGGATAGTTCTTATTATATAAGGTTGTCTAACAAATGTCCATTTTTACGGTATAAGAAATCGATGTTGAGTCAATAATAGGTCAATAATTGGTCAATATCGTCCTATTTTTTCAAATGATACCGCATGAGATAATTTATTTGAAGATGAAGTGGCTTTAGTTATGCTTGTTCGTAAAAGTACAAACTTGAGGCTGCTCATCACTTTATTGAAAGGAGGTGAAAAAAATGAAAAACATTGTATTGCCATTAAAACAACATGTGGGAGCTCCTTGTAAGGCCATTGTTTCTGAAGGGGAATCTGTAAAACGCGGTCAACTGATTGCCGTTCCCGGCGGATTGGGAGCAAACATCCATGCCAGTTATTCCGGCACTATCACGAAGGTGACGGATACGGATATACATATGGCTGCAGATGATGTTCAGGATTTCACGACATATGTGCCTATTCCTGAATTTCAGACGAATTTAGAAGCCATTGAATCTGCCGGAGTTGTCGGTGCAGGCGGTGCCGGTTTCCCGACAGCCGTTAAGTTAAAAACTGAGATTCCGAACGGTGTATTTATTGCCAATGCAGCAGAATGTGAACCCTTGTTGGCTCATAATATCCATCAGGTCGAACTGCATGCGGCACAATTGGTCCGCGGGATTAAGTACTGCATGGAAATCACAAAGGCTCCGAAGGCTTATATTGCCATCAAACCAAAGCATCGGAAGGCAGTTTTGGCCTTAATCAAGGAAACGAAAGATGAACCGAATATCGATGTCTTCCGACTGCCGGATATGTATCCTGCCGGGGATGAACGCGTTATTGTTCGGGAAATCATGGGTATTGTCCTGGAACCGGGACAATTGCCGGGAGCTGTCGGAGCTTGCATTGATAATGTGGAAACGATTAAGCATATCGCGGAAGCTATCGAAGACAGAAAACCTGCAATCGATAAAGATTTGACCGTATCGGGGCGGGTTGAACAGAAAGAAAGCGTCTTTGTCGATGTCCCTATCGGAACGACGGCTCGGGAGCTGATCATGAAAGCTGGCGGGTATATAAAACCCTATGGTGAAATCGTCGTTGGGGGTCCTCAGACCGGCCGTGCCGGCAGTGAAGATTCTCCGGTAACAAAAACCAGCGGGGCTTTCTTAATCGCCATGCCTTTCCCACAAGAATCTCGTAAGGCCGGCATCTTGATTTGTGAGTGCGGCGGATCCGAAGAACGCCTGACGCACATTGCCGAAAGTATGGGCGCAACGGTCGTCGCTAAGAAACAATGCAAGCGAATGGTTGAGGTAAATGGTCGATACAGATGTGACTTGCCAGGCGAATGCCCGGGGCAGGCAGAAACGGTAATCGCTTTGAAAAAAGCTGGAGCAGACGTTTTAATTGTTGGAACATGCTCTAATTGAACGAACACCGTTATGGGTGTAGCTCCTAGGTTAGGAGTGCCAGTTTATCATCATACTGATCATGTACTGCGGGCGGACGGTCACAAGCTGTATCGAAAGCTTCCTCAATGATGTTTAAACATTAAACAGTTTAAAAAGGAGGATGACTTTATGTCTATTACAGCCGAAATGGCAAAAGACCACGCAAAAGACCCTGCAGTATTATGCTGCCGTGCCGAAGCAGGCACTGTATTAGAAGCCGCTAATTTAGAGGATCCGGCAATTTTTGCGGATTTAGAAGATTCCGGCTTATTGACCATTCCCGATAATGTTCTGAAAATTGAACAGGTTATTGGGGCTACTTTGAAACAGACCGCCGATTCTTTAGTTCCTTTGACGGCAGATATGGTTGATGGCATTAAGGCTGCTGTCGAAGCACCGGCAGAAAGCGAACCGGTCAAGGATGTAATTGAAGAAGAAGCGCCTGTTCCAATGACAGAACCTTTGCCCGTTTCTCACGCTGTTACGACAGCAGGAACCGTTAAAATTCACATCAGTGAAGGAAAGGGAATTGACTTAGAATTTCCTATCGGCGGTGTATCCGCAGGAGTTGTGACTCCGACGGTAACGAATACGACATCGGTAAAATCAGCTGAATCCATCGCTGCGGCAGCACCTGCCGCTTCAAGTGCTGATATTCCGGAAGTCGTGGAAGAAGCTGTAAAGGTTCGTGAAGTTCGTCATGACCATGTTAAAATAGAAAAAGTTGTTTTTGGTGATGAAACAAAGATTGAAGGCACAACTTTGACAATCCGCAAAGACGGAATTTGCGAAGAAGCAGTTGAGTCTCAAGAACTAGTTGAAAACATCGAATTAGATATTATTACGCCGGACCGCTATGGTGAGTACAGCAATACTATTATGGACGTACAGCCGATTGCTACCAAGGTAGAAGGCGAAGTTGGGGAAGGTATAACCCGCGTCCTCGACGGAGTCGTTTTCATGGTTACCGGTACGGATCATGATGGGGTGCAGATCGGCGAGTTTGGCTCCAGTGAAGGCGAAATGGACCGCAATATCATGTGGGGACGTCCCGGTTCCCCGGATAAGGGCGAAATCTTCATTCGGACGAATGTCACGATTCGTGCGCATGCGAATATGGAACGCCCCGGCCCCTTAGCGGCTCATCGGGCTTCTGATTATATTTGCCAGGAAATCCGCGAAGCGCTTAAAAAGGCGGATGAATCGCTGGTAACTGAAAAAGAAACGCTGACCCAATATCGTCGACCGGGCAAGCCCAAAGTCGTCATCGTTAAGGAAATTATGGGACAAGGGGCTATGCATGACAACCTGCTGCTGCCGGTAGAACCGGTTGGTACGCTGGGGGCTAAGCCAAATGTCGACCTCGGGAATGTTCCGGTTATGGTAAATCCCTTGGAAGTCCTTGACGGATGCATCCATGCTTTGACTTGCATTGGACCGGCCTCTAAGGAAATGTCTCGTCACTATTGGCGTGAACCCTTGGTTTTAGAAGCTTTGCACGATGAAGAAATCGACTTAGTCGGCGTTATGCTGGTCGGATCACCACAAGCTAACTCGGATAAGTTCTATGTATCCGGACGTGTTGGTCAAACGGTAGAATGCTTGGGCGTCGATGGTGCCATTGTTACGACCGAAGGCTTTGGCAATAACCATGTTGACTTTACATCCCATATCGAAAAGATCGGACAGCGGGGTGTGAAAGTTGTCGGTGCTTCTTATTGCGCTAAGCAAGGCGCATTAGTTGTTGGCAACAAGTACATGGGCGCTATGTGCGACAATAATAAATCCATGCAAGGCATTGAAAACGAAATTCTTGGCAATAATACACTGTGCCGGGAAGATGCTATTCGCCAGCTGGCTATGTTGAAGACGCTTATTGGCGGCGGTACCATAAAACCGGCTGAACGGCAATGGAATGTCAATGTGAAGTTGAATAACATCGACATCATTGAAAAGAAGACCGGTCAAAAGATTGAATTGGTCGACAATGAACAGGTATTGCCGAAGAGTAAGAAGCGTTTGGAAAAATATGAGCCTGAAGATTAATCGGGCTGTTGCTGGAGATGGATAAAATGGCCGAACATGAATTGAAGTACATGTCAAGCGAACGCATGTATGAAGGTATTATTATTGAAGTACATGGCGGCAGCGTTGTCATTGACTTAAAAGGACGTCTGGGGCAGCTTCGGATTCCTAAAAGGATGATCATTTCCGACTATGACTTAGAAGTAGGACAAGAAGTTGGATTTTTGATGTCCTATCCGGAAGTGTTTGAGCAAGAGCCGAACGATAAATACGTGCGAGCAATCCGCAACCAGCAGCGTCTTATGAGAGAACGAAAAAAAGATATCTAATTCTGATTAAAGGAGGAAACGCCTTATGCGTGTAACTGTATTTGAAGGCTTACAGTCAGAAATCTATGTGCCGATTACACCTAAATCTATTTTTACACCCGTGACGAAGCCCTTGAGCGAAATGCGAATTGCCTTGGCTTCTGCCTGCGGTGCTCATGTTAAAACCGATCCTCGATTTAACTTAGCCGGGGATACCTCTTTCCGGGAAATTCCCGACAATACTCCGACGTCTGAACTCATGATTTCCCACGGGGGATATGACAATACGGACGCTAACCGGGATATTAACTGCATGTTCCCCCTCGACAGACTCCATGAGTTGGTCGAAGAAGGCTTTATTAAAGAAACGGCGCCCTTCCACTACGGCTTTATGGGCGGCGGCGGTGACCAGGAAGTATTCCACGATAAAACGGGTCCTGAAATTGCCCAAAGATTGAAAGACGAAAACGTCGATGGCGTTATCTTAACCGCTGGGTGAGGCACGTGCCATAGAACTGCCGTGATCGTGCAGCGAGCCATTGAAGAAATTGGAATTCCTACCATTATTATTGCCGCATTACCACCTGTCGTACGTCAAAATGGTACGCCGCGTGCCGTATCGCCTCGTGTTCCTATGGGCGCAAATGCTGGGGAACCGCATAATATACCGATGCAGTTAGGCATTGTACGAGATACGCTTCAGGCCCTGGAAGACATTCAGACGCCTGGGAAAATCGTGCCCTTGCCGTATGAATATATTGCACATATTTAATAGGCATGATTGATTGAAAAGCAGGTGGGATAATGCGAGGCGAATCGTTACGTATACGAGTATTTCACATGCAGGATGTTACTGTGGGAGCTCGTTTTGAGCTGAAACCGGATCGTTTACAAGTTCCAACAACATTCTCTTACGATTGCCCCGACATTGAACAACTGACCATTCATGTCTTGCCACCGCATTGTCGGGATCTCGAAACGAATACGATTATGGATTTTATTCCTATATCGACAAAGGTTTTGGGAACTCCCGGTACAGGCATTACGCATACCCTGACCGGGGTATGCGTGGCCCTGTGCGGGGCTATACGTGATGGGGAACAGATGCATGAATTCGGGTCGACAGAAGGCCTATTAAATGATCATGTCAAATGGGGGCGTCCGGGAACACCTAAAGAGGACGATTACTTAATCGTAATCGATATGTTGGCGAAAAAAGATTGTATTTTAACCCGGAAGCTTTGTTTAGAAATGTTTGCGCTTGCCGATGATTACATACAGCACATCCGTGTATTGATGAAAGAAATGGATGGGCGCAGCGCTGTCGAGACGCATGTGTATGAAGAAAAAACTCACCCGGGAAAACCCCGAGTTGCACTCATTCGACAAGTCGCCGGGCAGGGTGCTATGTATGATACGATGGTTTTTCCTGTTGAACCGAGCGGGTTTACGGGAGGCGTTTCCATTATTGACATGAATAATATGCCTGTTTTTCTAACGGCCAACGAGATTCGCGACGGTATGTTGCGAGCTATGGTCTAGGGAAGGAGGCTTCATTATGGGAATTGGTCCTTCGACGAAAGAGACGACGAAACATTATTTTGAGGATCCCTTGGTAAATGTATTTGCAGAGGACCCGGATATTGATTTTGTGGGCGTTATCGTAGTGGGTACGCCGCAGGATAACCGGATGAAACATCTTGTCGGACAGCGTGTAGCTGCATGGCTGTCTGGGATGAAGTGCGATGGCGCTGTTGTTTCTGCAGACGGATGGGGAAATTCAGATGTTGATTTTGTTAATACACTGGAACAAATAGGACGACGGGGGATAAGCGTTGTCGGTCTCAAATTTATTGGCAAGCAGGCAAACTTTGTAGTCCAAAATGAATATACGAAGCGTGTGTTGGACATCAATAAGTCTGTTGACGGCAGAGAAACTGAGATTATCGGTGAAAATGCCGTTGCGCATGTCGATGCTATTAAAGCCCTAGCTGCAATCAAGTTGGTTATACGAAAACATGCCACGTCCGAATAACGGGAGGTAACCTTATGATTGTACACATTTTGCTTGGCTTATTAGCTGTCTTATTGATTTATTTCTTATATTTCTATATTCGTGATTTATACGCACACCGCCATGATCTGGGACATGGAAGCTGGATCGTAAATAGTATCATCGGTTTTGTTGTAGATTTTTTTGATGTTTTCGGGATTGGGAGCTTTGCAACGTCTACGATGCTGTTGAATGCGACCAAACAGTTGGAACATGACCGATTACTGCCGGGAACGTTGAATGTTGCTTTTACGGTTCCTGTCATGATGGAAGCGTATATCTTTATTAAAATGTTGAAGTTGAACCGCTTACACTGTTCTCGCTTATCTTTGCAGCCATTGCAGGTGCTGCTATTGGCGGCCGGTTGGTTCCGAAACTTCCGGAACGAAAAGTTCAACTTTATTTAGGTATTGCCCTTTTGTTTACGGCTATCCTTATGATTGGCAAACAAGTTGGGTTCGTCGATTTCTTGGGAAAGCGGTTAATACGGCTGTCGGCTTAGATGGTGCGAAATTAATTATTGCCATTGTTTTGAACTTTGTTTTCGGTGCTTTGATGACATTGGGGTGCGGTTTATATGCTCCCTGCATGGTAATGGTTTTTATGTTAGGCATGAATCCGATTGTCGCTTTCCCCGTCATGATGGGATCTGCGGCGGCATTAATGCCTGTTGCCGGTAAAGAATTTATTGCAGCAGGAAGCTATGCAAGAAAAATCAGCTTGTGCTTTACCCTGACGGGGATCGTAGCTGTTCTTATTGCGACCAACATCATTGTCAATATGGATTTGAAACTGCTGACATGGATCATCATTGCTGTTGTTATCTATACCAGTTTCACATATGTCCGCAAAGGCTTAAAGAAGGCCGTAGCCGAATAATTTATAAAGGGGATATCTCGCTTAGAGGGGACATCCCCTTTTTTATGCATAAAGTCGGGGAAGGATGATGTGGAATGGCATATTTAGTAATTGCAACTGCGGGACACGTCGACCATGGCAAGACGACACTGATCAAGGCCTTGACGGGGATTGAAACCGACACGACGGCCGAAGAGAAGAAAAGAGGCCTGTCTATCAATCTGGGCTTTGCTTACTTGGATTTACCGAATGGACAACGGGTCGGAATCGTCGATGTCCCCGGACATGAACGATTTATAAAGAACATGGTGGCCGGCTTGCCGGGCATTAATCTGGTGCTGCTCGTTATTGATGCCGGGGAAGGCGTAATGCCTCAGACGAGGGAACATATAGACATTCTTACCGTTTTAGGCGTTCGTGATTTTATTATTGTATTGACGAAGGTCGATACGGTTGATGCAGAACTTCGGGATTTGGTCCGGGAAGATATTCGAGAACAGCTGTCTGATACCGTATTGAAGGATGCCGATATGGTAGAGACCGATGCTGTCAGTGGGAAAGGCATTGAAACTTTAAAGGCAAAGATTCAAGAATGGGCAGAACGAAATCCGGCTATGGAAGAAAAAGGAGAAGCTCGCATGAATGTTGACCGAGCCTTTAGTGTCAAGGGGTTTGGGACTGTTGTAACCGGTACCCTTTTAGATGGCACAGTAGGGATTGGTGACGAGTTATATGTATATCCGGAACTCAAAAAGACGAAGGTACGGAACATACAAATCCATGAACAGAATGTGAAGCATGCCGGCTCTCGGCATCGTACTGCCATTAATTTAGCCAATATTGGACTTGAAGATATTCGACGCGGCGACGTCATTTCGTCATCACCGTCTTTAAAAGAATCGTGGATGCTTGACGTCAAAGTTCAATGTTTGAAAACTTCTCCGGTTGCGATGGGCTTATGGGACCGCGTCCGTGTGCTGATCGGTACACGGGAAGTCATGGGACGAATCGTTCCTATCGGAGAAGATTGCATTCAGCCGGGCCATGAAGGCTTTTTGCAGCTGCGAATGGAAGAGTCTGTTTTTGTGAAAAATGGAGATCGATTTGTCCTGCGCTCTTATTCCCCGATGATGACAATTGGTGGTGGTGAAGTTCTTGATGCGGCTCCGCATAAGCATCGGAGGTTTCACCAAGATGTACTGGATAGTCTTAAAACTAAAGAGGAGGGAAATCTTGATGCGATTATTAGCGATTTCCTGATCAATACTAAAAATATAGTAGCCACGAAGGATGATTTGGCTGCCTATGTTCATATATCGAAAGCAGAAGTAGCAGACACTGTTGACCGTATGGTCACAGAGGGGATCCTCATTCCTATGAAAGAGGGATATATACATAAAGATACCTATAAATCTTTGAGAGGAAAGGTTGTACAGGCACTGCTCAATTATCATCATAAGTACCCGCTGCGGGCGGGAATGCCTTTGGAAGAATTCCGGTCTCGGTTTTCCAAGCAGATTCCGGATAAGGAAATTTCTGCGTTGATTTCGCTGTTGACGGCAGATCAATCTTGTCGCTTGGACGGAAAGTATATAGCCGCCTCTTCCTTTAAGATTCAATTGACGGAGGCGCAAAAAAAGCAGCTGAAACAATTGCGGAAAATGGTTGATGACGCTGGCTTCAATCCGGTGAAAATTGATGATGGAATACTACCGGGAACGGATATTGCGGAACTGGCCCGATTGAAACAAGGGGAAGATTTCATATTCTTGACCCCTGAATATATCATTGCCCAAAAAAGGTACGAAGAGGCCATTGATATTATCTATGACTACCTTAATGAACATGGGAAAATGACGTTGGGTGATTTTCGGGACGCTACGCATTCCAGCCGAAAAGCATCTATGTTAATCCTCGAGTTTATCGATGCTCGTCATATTACTGCGAGAGAGGAAAACTATCGTATTTTTGGACCGGCAGCGGATAAGGGGCGAATCGCATCACCTGATAGACCGTAACGCCAAGTGTATAAATTGAATAGGTAAAGCTCAAAAGGGGATTCCGATTTTTGGAGTCCCCTTTTGATTTTGGCACTGTTTTTTCTGCGACGACTACGCTCTCATAAATAAATCGCAATGGAAATTTTAATTTATGCAAATACATAGGGAGTGATTAATGGTATAATTACTATTGTTGCTTTATTACTTGCGATGTCGTCATGGATAATCCGATGAAAATAGAATGGAGGGAGAGGTCTTCGATTTTTCCGGATTCAAGATGGGTCATATGGATGAAAAAAGTATAGTCGCTGATGAATTAAAGTCTTTTGCAATTATAACCTTTATTTTATACGATAAGTATATAAGATGGTTAAAAGGTGGTGAGTCTATGAAAACCATTGATCTGTTTTCACAAGGCTTGAACGATTTTTCTTCTTTACAGAAAGAGGATTTATCGAATGTATTTATTTTGCACGGCATTGTTCATTGGTTTATGGATGAGTTTGATCTGGGACAGCAGGTGTTTCGCGATTATCTTTCGGAAAGTAATCCCTCACTTGCCATTTCGTTGACCCCGAAGGAATTGATTTTAGATGCGTACGAACGGCATCTCTTTGTCGATGAATCGGTTTGGCTGTCCATGTTGAAAGATCGGTACCGTCCGGACTGTACGGAACCTGTAGAGGAGAAGGTGCAGCGGATTACCCGCTATTATGTACCTGCTTTCGAGTCGATGATAGAAGCCCTTGAAAACTGATTAAAAGGCTGTCATCTCGGTGACAGCCTTCATTATATGGGGAGGATGAACTATTTTCATGGAGCGGATGATTGTATTGGCGTCGACGGCTATATCGATGCAGGGCTTTTTCGGGCAGAGGATCGTCAAAGTTTGTGATTTGATGACATATTTCATATAAAAGGAGGCATGTTTATGAATATTAATCACTTTTCCTATTTTATAGAGACCGTGCGGGAAAACAGTATTACTCGGGCTGCGGAATCTCTCTTTATCAGCCAGTCGACAATCAGTAAGGCCATAAAAAATCTGGAACAGACGTATAATACGGAACTCATTGACCGGAAAGCTCGTAAATTCAAGTTAACGTCGGCCGGCGAGATTTTTTACAACAGTGCCGTCAAAATCGTATCGAACTATCAGGCTGAAACGGAAGTGTTGGCGACCCTTTTGCACAGTCAGCGGGGAAAGTTGATTCTCGGGATACCGCCTGTTACGGTAACGGTCATTCATTCGCTTTTACATCAATATCAGCAGATGTATCCCGAAATCACCCTGCAAATTACGGAAATCGGAGCCCAAACCGTTTTTTCGCTGATACAGGCCGGTGCCGTCGATATCGGCATTATCATCGAGCCTATTGACTCTCCGGAGGTCAATAAAATCCCCATTATGGAGTCAGAAGCCGTCTGCGTCGTCTCAACGAGTCACCGCCTGGCTAATTATGATACCGTTTCTTTTTCCCAGTTAAAGGACCAGCCGTTTTTTTCGCTCGACAAATCTTTCATGCTCCACGACCGCATGGTGGAATCTTGCAAGGAAGCCGGATTCACGCCTAAGATTCAAATGGAGAGCGCACAATGGGACTTATTGGTAGAAGCCGTTTCTCATGGCGAGGGAGTCACTATCTTACCGAAGCCGATCATTCAAAAATTCTGCAGTAAGCGAGTAAAATCCCTGCGTCTCAGTAATCCGTCCCTTCCTTGGATTCCGTTAGCGGCGTACCATCAGGAGAAATTTCTGAGTACGCCCATGAAACTCTTTTTGGATTTAGTTCAAAAATCGAAGCTGCACATCTGATTTTTTTAGCACCTAACTCTTCGGAGTCAGGTGCTTTTTTTACGTGAAATTTATTCATTACAGGGATGAAATCGATGTATTTTACAAGAGCATAGCAGCGATGATACGATGTAGGCAACAAAAGCATACGAGAAATGAATCTCAATTATTTACACGTGTGATAAACCAATGTAATGCTTTGAACCCCATGAAGGTTCGTCCCTTCCGGTCCGTGTTCCCATCCTTTTATTTGGATATGTGAAATAAGGAACATTTATCTCGGGCCAAGCTTAACAACAAAATGATTTAAAAATTCGATAAGGAGTGATACGTATGGATTTTGGTGTAATCATTATTATTCTTAGTTTGCTGGGATTGATTGCCTTTGCGTACGCGGTTTTTCCGTTATCATGATGGCTCCCATTATGGCTCTTTTGGCTGCCTCATTATCGGGGCTGGCCATTATGCCTTCCTATACGGAGTTGTTTATGGGCAAGGCCGTCACTTATATTAAGTCCTTTTTCCCGATTTTCCTGTTAGGCGCTATCTTTGGTAAGGTCATGGAAGACACGGGCCTGGCTAAAAGCATTGCCAAGGCAATCATTACCGGCCTTGGGAAAGAACCGCATAAAGCCGTCATGTCGATCGTCATTGCGGCCTCTCTCTTAACCTATGGCGGTGTCAGCCTGTTCGTCGTCGTGTTTGCCGTTTATCCTTTCGCGGCTGCTCTTTTCAAGGAAGCGAATTATCCGAAACGCTTACTTCCGGGTATCATCGCTTTAGGCGCCTTCACGGCGACGATGGACTGCCTGCCCGGGACGCCGCAGATTCAAAATATCATCCCGACGGCTTATTTCGGAACGACTCTGTATGCCGCTCCCATCGCCGGCATCATCGGTGCCTGCATCATTTATGGCGGCGGTCTGGTGTACTTGACCCGCTGCTTGAAACAGGCCATCGCCAATGGGGAAGGCTACGGGAATCATACCGTCAATGAACCGGAAGACAATCCGGATGCCGTCTTGGTTTCTTGGAAATTAGCCTGTATTCCCTTGCTGGCGGTCTTGGTCATTAACTTCCTCATTACGGAAATCGTCATTTGGCATCCGGGCATTCTCGAACCCTTCCAGTCCATGAAGGGCGTGCCTCTCGTCGTGGCTCAGGTTAAAAATGTTGCCAGCATCTGGTCCTTGATTATCGCCTTGGTCGTCGGGATTTTCTTAGCCCTTATCATCGGTAAAGGGGAGATTAAATCAATCGACCGCCTGACCAAGATTCTCAATGCCGGAGCCATCGGTTCTCTCTTGGCCATCATGAATACGGCATCAGAAGTCGGCTATGGCAATGTTATTTCGCAGCTTCCGGGCTTTTCCCACGTAGCCCACGCTTTGATCAACATCCATATTGGCGGTACGCCGTTGGTATCGGAAGCGATCAGCGTCACGACCTTGGCCGGTATTACCGGATCTGCCTCGGGCGGTATGGCCATTGCCCTTGAATTGATGTCCCAAGACTGGCTGGCATGGGCCTCGTCTATCGGCATGGGTCCTGAAATCCTTCACCGCGTAGCCTCCATGGCATCGGGCGGTCTCGATACCCTTCCTCATAACGGCGCCGTCATTACCTTGCTTGCCGTTTGCGGATTAACGCATCGGAGTTCTTACAAAAATATTTTTGCAATTACCCTCTTGAAGACCTTTGCCGTTTTTGTAGTCATCCTTATTTACTCGGTTACAGGGCTTCACTAACGGATAGATTCGTCACGATAAAGGAGATGTTGATATGGCACAATTTTATAACAGCTGCTGAGGCTGTGCAAAAGATTGAAAATGGAGCTACCCTGGCTACCAGCGGTTTTGTCGGCGGGATTATCCCCGAAGCCGTATTGAAGGCCATCCAGGCTTCTTATCTGGAAACGGGCACGCCCCGAGATTTAAACGTCGTCTTTGCCGCCGGTCAGGGTGACGGCGGTGAACGAGGCCTTAATCATCTCGGCGAAGAAGGGCTGCTGCGCTGCATTGTCGGCGGTCACTTTAACTTGACGCCGCGCATCGGCAAGCTGGTTATGGACAATAAAGTAGCTGCCTATAACTTCCCGCAGGGCACGATTTCCCAGTGGTTTCGGGATATTGCCGGCCAGCGGCCGGGGACGATTACCAAGGTCGGCCTGCGCACCTTCGTCGATCCCCGCTTAGAAGGCGGAAAATTAAATGCTCAGACGACGGAAGACTTAGTGGAAGTCGTCAATATGAAGGGAGAAGAATGGCTTTGGTATAAGCCCCTGTCCCTTAACGTGGGCATCATCCGGGGCACGACAGCGGACCAGGACGGAAATATTTCCATGGAAGAAGAAATCGGGACCGGCGAAGCCCTGTCCATTGCGGCAGCCGTCCATGCCTGCGGCGGAATCGTTATTGCCCAGGTCAAAAAAGTCGCTGCTCGCGGCACCCTCGATCCGAAAGATATTAAGATTCCCGGCGTACTCGTCGATTATATCGTTCAAAGCGATACCGCCGATCATCTCATGACTTGGGACCATGAATTCAATCCGGCCTTTAACGGCGATTTGAAAGTTCCCGTCGATTCACTGCCGGCCATGGAACTGACTAACCGCAAGATCATTGCACGCCGCTGCGCCATGGAATTGATTCCCGATGCCGTCGTAAACCTCGGTATCGGTATGCCCGAAGGCGTTTCCTCCATTGCCGCAGAAGAAGGTGTTGAAGGAATGGTCTTGACGACGGAAGCCGGTACAATCGGCGGTGTTCCTGCCGGCGGCGGAAGCTTCGGGGCCGCGACCAATGCCCATGCCATCATCGATCAGCCCTACCAGTTTGACTTTGACGATGGCGGCGGCGTCGACCTGGCTATCTTGGGCTTGGCTGAAGCCGATGAGCACGGGAATATCAATGTCAGCAAGTTCAAAGGCCGTGTCGCCGGCTGCGGCGGATTCATCAACATTACACAGAACTCTAAAAAGGTCATTTATTGCGGCACCTTTACGGCCGGCGGCCTGAAAGAGTCGGTCCGGGACGGAAAATTGATCATCAATCAGGAGGGACATAATCACAAGTTCCTGAAACAGGTCGAACAAATCACCTTCAGCGGCGATTATGCCAATTCTGTCGGACAGCCCGTGCTGTACGTTACGGAGCGAGCCGTCTTTAAATTGACGCCGGAAGGCATGGAACTGATCGAAATTGCACCGGGCATCGATTTAGAAAAAGATGTATTGGCTCACATGGAATTTACGCCGATCATGAAGGATGTCAAATTGATGGACAGCCGTATTTTTGAAGATAAGCCCATGGGCTTAGAAGTATAGATATTCTTTTAAGGAGGTGATATGATGGCAAGAAATATTGCGTACGATGACATCCATGTAGGCGACCGTGCCTCAGTGTCGAAGACGATTTCTGAACACGACGTCTATGCTTTTGCCGGGGTTACGGGCGATTTCAACCCGGTCCATGTCAATGCGGAATTCGCAAAGAATTCGCTCTTTAAGCAGCGCATTGCCCACGGCATGATCTCCGCCGGTCTCATTTCGGCTGTGCTGGGAACCGAACTGCCCGGTATCGATACGATTTACATGAATCAGGAGCTCAGCTTCTTAGCGCCTGTCTTGTATGGAGATACTCTGACGGCAACGGTTGAATGCATTGAAAAAGACGATGCCAAACATCGGATTGTATTCCGGACTACCGTTACCAACCAGCACGACAAGCTGGTAACTGACGGAAAAGCACGAGTTATGAAAAAATAAGTTTTGTCGGTCGGTTTCACACGCTGACCTTCCTTTAAAAAGCTCATAGATAAAACCTGCTCATAGAAATAAAAGCCTTCGAATCTTGGAGAAACCGCCCTTTTACCATGATTTGGAGGCTTCTATTTCTATAAGGGGGGCGGCAGCCTTTAGTGCAGGTGATTACGCTGCCTTTATGCAGTGCCGCTATGCTTTAGGCGGTGTTCACTCATCTTTATATTGAGATTTACAGGCCGGTCCTTTATTATATATACTATAAGGCCGGTAAGATGGTTGCTTACCCGGTTTTGTGCGGTCCTGGCCCATTCACCGGCATATCACAGCGAACGGGAGATACGATATGAAACAAGTAAACGAGATTAAACGGATTTGTAATTTAGGCTGCGGCACCATGGGTTTTGGTACGGCTATTGACTTTGCCCGTCATGGCTATGACGTAAACATGTTTGGCCGCAAGGACGCCAGTATTGAACGGGCTATGGGCAATATTCGGGCGACGCTGGCCATTATGAAGGCCAATGGGTTATTGAATGACGAAGATGAAAAATCACTGTTGAATCGTATTCATGGTGTTACGACGATTGAAGAAGCCGCCCGTGATGCCGATTTTGTCATTGAATCGGTTGCCGAAGATATGGCCGTTAAACAACAGGTGTATCGGGAATTAGAAGGATACCTTCCGGCAGACGTCATTTTTGCGACAGATTCGTCAGGCTTTTCGCCGACGAAGGTATCGTCGGTCTTGGCCCATCCGGAACGGTTTGTCGTCGCTCATTTTTGGAATCCCCCTCATCTCATGCCCTTGGTAGAAGTCGTTCCCGGTGAAAAGACGAGTCAAGAAACGGTGGAGATTACGTGGCAGCTCATGGAGAAAATCGGGAAAAAGCCGGCGGCCCTCTTAAAAGAAGCACCGGGATTTGTCGGCAACCGCCTGCGAGTTTGCCCTCCTTCGCGAAGCCCTTCATTGTGTGCAGGACGGGATTTGCTACGGCAGAAACGGTTGATTTTATTTGTAAATACGGTATCGGACGGCGGCTCGGCGTTACGGGGCCTCTTGAAACGGCCGATCTTGGCGGTCTCGACGTCTTCTACAATATTTCTGCCTATCTGAATGCCGAATTAGCCGATGATAAGGACGGTTCGCCCGTATTAAAGCAGTGCGTCGATGCGGGAAGACTTGGAGCTAAATCGGGTACCGGCCTCTATCCCTGGACGCCTGAAGATCTGGAGGACATCGAGAGACGGCGTGAAGAAGTCCTCATTGAGTGGCTGAAAAAAGATAAGACCGGTCAAAAATTTTGACCGTTGATATAGCGGTTTTCCCTTAAAAAATAAGCCCTTTCCGAATCGGGAAGGGCTGTTTGCTGTCTCCTGTTTTGTTCTTAGTGGATTGTCCGGATGGATGCTTTTCAACAAGGAATTCGCAATCTCTTTATTATGGCGGGGAAGGGTGGGAATCGAACCCACCTGAGAAGCTGTTAACCCCTCACGCTGGTTTTGAAGACCAGAGGGAACACCAGAACCCGTCCTTTCCCGTAACATATTTATTATAGCACGAATGGCATGGAGCTGATACGGTTGAAAAACGCTTTGCATTTTTGTACACTGTAGATAATAGCCATACTGCTTTTGAAAGGAGTCTGTTCGAATGATTGAATTACAGCTTAAACCTACGATTTACTCTTATGATACGTGCCGGGACTTTGCTTCCGATCTTCAACTGGGGGCAGGGGACCTGATCATTACCAATGAGTATATTTTTGAACCGAATTTTAAAGCCTTGAACCTTCCCTGCCACGTTCTTTTTCAGGAAAAATACGGCAGCGGCGAGCCGTCTGACGAGATGGCCGAAGCCATTTACCGAGATATACCGGCTGATGTGAATCGAATTATCGGCATCGGCGGCGGCACGGTCATGGACCTTTGTAAGTTATTCGTTTTGAAACAGGTCAGTCCGATTCTCGACCTCTTTGACGGGAAGACGGCCATTGAAAAAGAGAAGGAACTCATCTTGGTACCGACGACGTGCGGTACGGGCAGTGAAGTCACCAACGTTTCGGTCATGGCCCTCATCAGCCGCCACACGAAAAAAGGCATTGCCAGTGACGCCCTCTATGCCGATAAGGCCGTCGTCATTTCTCAATTGCTGCAGACCCTGCCTTTCCCCGTCTTTGCGACGAGCTCCATTGACGCCCTGGTCCATGCCGTAGAATCGGCCTTGTCGCCCGATTCCAGCGCCAGTTTTCGCGTCTTCAGCTACCAGGCCATTGAACGCATCTTAAGCGGCTATTTACAGATTCGGGACCATGGGCCGGAAGCCCGGATTCCCTTGATGAAAGATTTCCTCTTGGCCAGTACCTGGGCCGGCATCGCTTTCAGTGTTCCCGGCTGTGCCGCTGTTCACGCCATGAGTTATCCCTTAGGCGCAAACTACCACGTGCCTCACGGAGAATCGAACTACGCCATGTTTACCGGCGTCATGAAGCATTACATTACGATTAAATCGGATGGGGAAATCGCTCGGCTCAATGCTTTTATCGCGGCTATCTTAGGCTGTGATACCGATAGCGTTTATGATGAGCTGGAAAATCTGCTCAACGTCATCCTGCCGAAGAAGGCCCTTCATGAATACGGGGTTAAAGAGGACGAACTGGCTGAATTTGCCAAATCGGTCATGGAAAATCAGGGGCGTCTCATGGCTCATAATTTTGTGCCTTTGTCCTATGATGATGTTTACGAAATCTATAAATCCCTCTATTAAAGGTATAAAGATATAAAAAATGAGATGCTCCCGAAAGGGCATCTCATCTTTTTTTATTTATAAATTGTCTTAGAAGTAAACAGCCTGGTCGCCGGCTTTTACCTTGCCGTTTGCAGCGAGGTGTACTTCCGGGACTTGGTCGGTGTCGGTGAAGATGCACAGGCAAGCGTCGGAAGGTGCGTTGGCTTTGATGTATTCATCGTCGAATTCCATCAGTTTATCGCCTTTCTTTACTTCCTGGCCATTTTCGACGAAGACTTTGAAGCCCTGGCCGTTAAGGTTGACCGTGTCGATGCCGATGTGGAGCAAGTATTCGACGCCGTCGGCGGTGGTCATGCCGAGGGCATGTTTCGTATCGAAGACGAAGGTGACGGTACTGTCTTCCGGTGCATAGACGATGCCGTCTTCCGGATAGACGAAGAATCCGTCACCGGTCATTTTGCCGGCAAAGGCTTCATCCGGAGCTTCCGTAATCGGATGGAGGGCTCCTGTGAATGGCGAGTTGAAGTAGCGTTTTTCAGCGTCTGATTTTTCTGGAGCTGTTTCTTTTTTCGGCTCTTCAACAGGTGCCGCTTCCGGGGCGGCTTCGATGGGGCCGTCCTGGGGATTGGTTGCCAGGTAATTTTCCAGATTGGATTTGATGACGGCAACCTGAGGACCATAGACGACCTGAACGCCGGTACCTCTCTTGATGACGCCGACGGCGCCGGTTGCTTTCAGCGCTGCGTCGTTTACCAGAGCGGAATCAGCGACCGTGCAGCGCAGGCGGGTAGCGCAGGCATCGACGGACGTGATGTTTTGGCTGCCGCCGAGGGCTTGCGTGATCGTCTGGCTGACGGCATCGCCGGAAGCCTTGTCAGCTGAGCTTTCTTTGGCTGCGGCATCGCGGGCCTTGACATCGGCTTTGGTGTAGAGCTTCGTTGCCGTATCATCGTCTTCACGGCCCGGTGTCTTTAAGTTAAAGCGCTTGATGAGGAAGGTGAAGATGAAGTAATACAGGAAGAAGTAGATGATGCCGACGGGGATGATGTACATCCAGCTCGTCTTGTCTTGGCCCTGCAGAATGCCGAAGATGAAGAGGTCGAGGAGACCGCCCGAGAAGGTAAGGCCTACGGCGATGTTCAGGATATGGGCAATCATGTAGGCTGCGCCGGCCAGGATGACCTGGACGTAGAACAGCATCGGTGCGACGAAGAGGAAGGAGAATTCAATCGGTTCGGTAATACCGGTGAACATGGACGTCAAGGCTGCGGATAAGAGCAAGCCGCCGGCGACCTTTTTCTTTTCCGGTTTTGCCGTGCGGTACATGGCAAGGGCGGCACCGGGGAGACCGAAGATCATGAAGATGAATTCACCGGAGAAGTAACGCGTTGCGTCGGCACTGAAATGAGCGACGTTCGGCGAAGCCAGCTGAGCAAAGAAGATGTTCTGGCCGCCCTGGATGAGCTTGCCGTCGATCATCATGGAGCCGCCGACGCCGGTCTGCCAGAAGGGCAGGTAGAAGACGTGGTGCAGGCCGAAAGGAATGAGGGCACGTTTAATGATACCGAAGATGAGGGTCCCGATGTAGCCCGTACCGGTTACCAAACCGCCGAGGGCAAAGATGCCGTTCTGGACGACGGGCCAGATGAAGTACATGGCAATGCCGACGAACATGTAGACGACGGTCGAGATGATCGGAACGAAACGGGAGCCGCCGAAGAACGATAAGGCATCGGGCAGGACAATCTTATGAAAGCGGTTGTGCAGGTAGGCGACGCCGATACCGACGATGATGCCGCCGAAAACGCCTTCTTGAAGGGACATGATACCGTTGATGTTGGCAATGGTACCTTCGAGGACGTCAGGGGAAACGGTATTGTCGGCGAGTACCTTGCCCGTCAATTTTCAAGACGGAACTCGTCGATGCGTGCATGACGAAAAATGGCAATCATAGCCGACAAGGCTGCGACTTCCTTTTCTTGTTTGGCCATGCCGATGGCGACGCCGACGGCAAAGATAATCGGCAAGTTGCCGAAGATGATGTTGCCGGCATCACTCATGATGGTGAGCAGGGAATGAAGGATGGTCCCATTCCCGAGAATGTTTTCCAATCCATAGGTCTGGATGGTTGTGGCGTTTGTGAAAGACGCGCCGATACCGAGAAGCAGACCGGCGATAGGTAGTATGGCTACAGGCAGCATGAAGCTGCGACCGACAGCCTGTAAAATAGAAAAGACCTGGTCTCTCATGCAATAAAGCCTCCTTTAAAAATAAAAAATGAGAATGAATGTAATCCGTTATTATTGTAGCATAGCCAGCGGGAATGCGTACCATGAAAGCAGAGAATGACTGTATCGATATCGCATGGGCACTTGACAAAAACGTATAAAATTGGGATCAAAAACGTTCCCAATCGAAAAATACGGCTAAGACATGAGAAAAGGGACCGCATACTGTGTCGGGTATGCAGCCCCTTTCCTAGAGGAGAATGAATATGAAGTTAAAACAACTTATGCCTTAGCGGCAAGTTCGCCCAATTCTTTGCACTCGGGAGCATTATCCGGTGTTTCGTTGACGATAGCCGTCCCGATGATGGTGGCGCCAGCGTCTTTCGTACGCTGTTTCCAATTATCCATCCATTCGCCGGAGCCCCAGCCGTAAGAGCCGAAGAGGCCGACTTTCTTGCCTTTTAATTTGGGAGCGAGGTCTACAAAGAATGGTTCGACAATGGAGTCTTCCAATTCTTCAGCACCCATGGCCGGGCAGCCGAGCAAAATAACGTCTTTACCAGCTACATCATCGACGGTGGTATCTTCGAAGCGAACCGATTCTACATCTGCACCGGCAGCTTTGACAGCTGCTTCAATTTCACTTGCCATTGCTTCCGTATTACCTGTTCCACTCCAATATGCGATTTCTACCATGATTAAATCCTCCTTATGCTACGATGAGCGATTCTAATGTTGTCCCAATTGCAAAGCGATTTAAATAATCCTGCCGGCAGCAGGTATAGCGCTGGAACGTGCGGGCTGCGGCGTGGACATCACCGTAGACCTTCCATTCACCACAGAGTTTGGCGTGATTCCCTCGATTGGCAATGAATCCGCAGACATCTTCCAAGGGATAGCCAAGAAAAATGCCGGCTTCGTGAGGGAAACAACCGTCTTCTGCAAAACGCGATGCGAGACGGTCTAAAAACGCCGATATGTCCTGACAGTCTGCATAGCCGAATTGCTGTAAAAATGAAGAAATATCTCGCCGCTGTATGTACCTTAAAACTACATTTGGGCGGTATACATACAGCAAGGTGCGCTTAGGACAGGCATACAAGATGCGAAAATATAATCCTTTACCATTATATTTATGATTGTAATTTTCAATTAAACCGTCATAAGTATGACCGTCCTCCAAGCGGGGAAGACAGAGAAGGGATGCCTGTTTAAGTCCCGCTAAAGTCGGAGAACAGTGATTAATTAGTACACAATCAAGATTCATGTCGGTATGCCCTCCTTTCGCTTTGTTGCCTTTAGTATAGTGTATTTGAAATCGATTGTCAATATAAAGATGATAACCATTTTCGAATAAATAAACTTTTCTTAGACGGTGAACCTCTTCACAATGCTTGCCGAATCTTTCACGAGACTTGCCAAATATAGTATAATAAAAGAGTATTGAAGTAGAGGAGGGTGTGTTATGGAAGGCGCTAATGCTACGAATCACTGTTTCGGCTGCGGGCGTGATAACCCGATTGGTCTGAAACTGGATATGCAGATGGAAGACGGACGCTGTGTGGCTTATTTTACACCGAAGGCAGAGCATGAAAGCTATGGCGATCGGATGCACGGCGGACTGACCAGTACCTTGTTGGATGAAGTCATGGGCGACTATGTCTTTCGAACTGCGGGGAAGCCGGCTTATACGGCACGGCTTGAAATCCGATTTCGCAGCCCTATCCGGATCGGCGAAACGATTAAAGTCGAAGGTTGGCCGGAAGTACACCGTCGTCGCTTATTTATCATGAAAGGGCGTATAACCCATGCCGACGGCACGCCAGCTGCCGAAGCTACGGCAGAATTGATGCTGGCGAAATAGGAGGTTTTAGAATGGATAGAACGGATATGACCCATCGTATGTATGACATTAAAGGACCGCTTGTTGCTAAAAAATTTGAAGCCCGCGGCTTTGAGGCTGCATACTGTCCGACCGTGGAAGAGGCTTTGAAAAAAGCTGTTTCCTATATTCCGGAAACGGATGTCGTCTCTTGGGGCGGCTCGGCTTCGATCAATGAAATCGGCCTGCGTCCCTATGTCTTGGAACACAATCAGGTCATCGACCGCGACTCGGCCAAGACGCCGGAAGAACGGGTTGAATTGATGCGTAAGGCCTTGCTCTGCGATATCTTCATTATGGGGACCAACGCAGCCATTCAGGATGGTCAGCTCATCAACATCGACGGCAACGGCAACCGTGTGGCAGCTCTTTGCTACGGCCCGAAACAGGTCATCGTCATCGTCGGCATGAATAAAGTCGTTCCGACTGTTGAAATCGGTATCGAACGAGCTCATACGGTAGCGTCGCCGAAAAATATCGGCCGCTTCCAGAATGTCGGGACGCCTTGTGCTAAAACGGGAATGTGTGCTCACTGTACGACACCGGAAAGCATTTGTGCTCAAGTCGTTCGGACGCGGGTATGTAAGCCCCAAGGCCGGATTAAAGTTATCTTAGTTGGAGAAAATCTGGGCTTTTAAGCCTTAATTTACCTATCGAGGGGAGATTTATATGAGAACAGGAACGGGTGTCATTGAAGAGGTTTGTGCCGACGGATTGGTCAAGATCCAAACCAATCGCAGTAATCTGTACTCTCCGTGCAGTGACAGCATGTGCGCTGACAACGTCGTCATCGATGCCGTCAATCCCATTGGTGCCAAGAAAGGCCAGTTTGTACAGTTTAATATTCCCGATGCCGGCATGGGGGTCAAGGGCATCGTCTGTTTCGGTGTGCCGCTGCTGCTCATCATCGTCTTCGGCATCATCGGCTACATTTTAGGCGGTCAGGTGAAGGCGACGCCGGAAATGACGGCTTTTGCCGGCATGATCGTCGGCGGCGTCATGGGCTGCCTCATTCTGAAAGGCTACGAAAAGAAAATCAATAATAATCAAAACAAGGCGACGATTACGGGCATCATTGCCTGATTTCGCCGGGACTATCTATTGGACGGACAGATGCAAAAAAAGGCTGCACATCATAGGATGTGCAGCCTTTTACGTATGAAGTTATACGATATCGATTTGACAACTCTGCATAATCTTCAAAGCCATTTCATGGGCCTCCGGTGTAGAGCCGGCGCAGCAGGAGCTGTCGACGACGATTTCTTTTTCCGGATAATGGGCCTTCAATAAGATGGCATTGGAAACGACACAAATATCGGTACAAAGCCCCATGAGGACGAGTCGGTCATAATCTTTGACTTCCTCAATCAGAGCCGGGCAGCCGAAGGACGGTTTTTCAAAAATCTCGGCCATCAGCGTGTAAGGCAGAAGCTGTTTGCAGATGCGCCAGCCCCGCGTATCCTTGATGCAGTGGGCGATGGGGAGTTTCTGACCTTCCCGGGTTTCAAGATAATCACTGTCATGGGTATCCTGCGTAAAAATCAAATCCGTCTCTTGGTCGGTATCTTTTTTGCTGGCAACAATTTTTGCTTCGACATGGGGCACGATGGCTTGAGCCTCAGGCGTACCTAAGGAGCCGTCGATAAAATCATTTTGCATGTCGATGATGATATATGCTTGCGTCATACAGCCCTCCCGCATTCTTTAGGAACGAAGTTCTTTCAAGTATTCCGGGACGTCCGGGCAGGTCATGAGACCTGACATCAGGGCTACGCCGGTAACTTGGGAGTCCTGAAGCTGGGATACCGTCGTGGGGTTTACGCCGCCTAAGGCGTAGACGGGAATGTTTACGGCGTTGCAGATTGCCTTTACTGTGTCGACTCCGATCGGTTTATCGGCCGGTTTGCAGTCTGTCGGGAAGACGTGGCTGGCCATGATATACGTGGCGCCAAGTTCTTCGGCTCGGACGGCTTCTTCTACGGTATGGACAGAAACGCCGAGGGTCGTCATATAATACAATAAGGAAGAGTGGCTTTCAAGGTATGACAAGGAGCATTGGAAACGAGGAATGTGAAGTCGGATGGCGACTTTGCCAAAATGTTGAAGGATACACGTCTTTTGGTGAATGCTGCAGAGGCGAAGTGCCCGTTTGGCATAGTCCGTGTAGTCATCTTCAGAAAGCGTTTTTTCACGAAGGACGATGAAGTCTACGTCGGATGCAGCAATTTGTTCGAGCTGGTCCCAGTAGTTTGTCGCCGCAAGTTCGTGGTTTGTAATGGCAGCTACTTTTAACACAATTATCACCTGAATATTAGAGTATTTTATACTACAAATATACAGTAATCTCATACTAACGTCAATGATTATACCAATAGAATATAATGGGGCCCTCCTATGAGTTAAACGCTTTAGAACATGCGGGTTTACGACAAAAGCAGGTCGGGGTGGATTAGGTCCTGACCTGCTTTTGTCATAGTTCTATATAGGTATTTAATAGTGGATATCAGGTAAGTATTACAAATAAATATACTCGCTCGTGAGGGGCTGGAGGCCCATGTTCTTGATGTCAGCGTACATCTGGTCGAAGGAACGACCGTCGGTGATTTCAAACTGTTCATCACCCATTTCCGACCCGTCTTGATGCAGGTGGCCGCCGATGCCGACGCAGACACTGGCCGATACCTTGGTGGCTGCAATCTTCATGATGGCATTGCGGAAGGAAGCACTTTCACGGCTCGATACGACGATGTTGGCGTAAGGCATGAATAAGCGGTAGGCGCAGATAATCTGCGTCAGTTTCCGTTCATCGACGTCCTTCGGGTTGATCTTATCGTTGTTGATGATCGGGCAGAGACGCGGACAGGACAAGGAGATTTCAGCGTGAGGGTACTTGCGCTGCATGAGCCAGGCGTGCATGCCGGTTGCCAGGGCGTCTTTCTGATAGTCGTCGAGGCCTAAGAGGGCTGCGAAGCCGACGCCGCGCATGCCGCCGAGAATAGCCCGTTCCTGAGAATAGAAGCGGTACGGGAAGATTCGTTTATGACCGGCCAAGTGGAGCGTTTCGTATTTGTCGGAATTGTACGTTTCCTGGAATACGGTGACGTAGTCGGCGCCGCATTCATGGAGATAGGTATAGTCCTTGGTGTTGGTCGGGTAGATTTCCATGTTGATGACACGGAAGTACTGGCGAGCGATTTTGACGGCGTTGCCGATGTACTTGATGTCGCTCATCTTCGGACTTTCACCGGTCAGCATGATGACTTCTTCAATGCCCGAGTCGGCGATATTCTTGCATTCTTGGTGAAGTTCCTCATCGTTCAGGCGGGCCCGTTTTATTTTGTTGTGCGAGTTGAAGCCGCAGTAGATGCAGTGATTGTCGCAGTAGTTGGCAAAATAAATCGGCGTCATGATGGAGATGTTGTTGCCGAAGTGGCGGCGCGTGACCAAATGGGCTTTTTGAGCCATTTCTTCGAGAAATGGGGCAGCTGCCGTCGATAAGAGGGCCATGAAGTCCCGCGGGTCTAAGCGTTCTTTCGATAAAGCCATGCGGACGTCTTTATCGGTAAAGTCTTCATTGTTAAATGAATCGTGAATGGCGACGACTTGGTCGAGCATGTCGGAATCGAGGATTTCCATGCCCGGCAGGTAGGTCATATGGTCGATACGTTTTTCTTCTGTCATAATCGCATTCCTCCTCAGGCACCTAAGAAACCGGTAAGCGGATCAGAGGCAGAGGCCGTTTCACGGATGCGACCGAGGCCGGACAGATAGGCGTTGCGGCCGGCACGAATGGCTTCGCCGAAGGCCTTGGCCATGAGAGGCAGGTCGCCGGCCGTTGCGATAGCCGTATTGGCCATGATAGCAGCGGCGCCCATTTCCATGGCTTCACAGGCTTGGGACGGACGGCCGATGCCGGCGTCGACGATGATGGGCAGATCGACTTCGTCGATGAGAATCTGGATGAAGTCCTTTGTCGATAAGCCTTTATTGGTGCCGATCGGAGAGGCTAAAGGCATGATGGCAGCGGCACCGGCGTCGACGAGAGCCCGGGCTGCATAGAGGTCAGGATACATGTAGGGCAGGACGACGAAACCTTCTTTGGCGAGGATTTCCGTAGCCTTGATCGTTTCGTTATTGTCGGGCAGGAGGTATTTGGAGTCGCGCATGACTTCGATTTTGATGAAGTCGCCGCAGCCGATTTCCCGCGATAAACGAGCGATGCGGACGGCTTCTTCAGCCGTTCTGGCGCTGGACGTATTGGGCAGCAGTGTAACGTCTTTGGGGATGAAGTCTAAGATATTGTCTTTTTCACCGGCTTCGACGCGGCGCAGGGCCATGGTGACGATTTGTGCGGCGCCTTGTTCGACTGCCGCCTTGATGAGGTCGACAGAAAATTTGCCGGAGCCTAAGATGAAACGGGACGTGAATTCATGGCCGCCAAGGACCAGTGTATCTTTCTTTTCCATTGGGAGACACTCCTTTTATATTGTGTAGGTTTTCTGCTTAGTCAGAAGGGTTAGCCCCCGCCGACAAAGTGGACGATTTCCATGGAATCGCCGTCTTTTAAGGTCACCGTGTCATAAGCTTTACGCGGTACGATCGTGCCGTTCAGTTCGATGGCGATGCGGTCTGTGCGATAAGCCTGGTCGGTAAGATAAGACAACAGGTTCTGGCCGTCTGCTGCGATGTCCTTGCCGTTGATGCGTATCATGCTGGCCCTCCTTTCTATGCATTAAAAAAAGGCCGCACGAAGGGGTACACCCAAGGTGGTGTACCCCTTCGTGCGGCCTTTTGTTTCGGTCTCACTCTACCTTTGATTATAGACGATTGCCTGAAAAAGTCAATCGTTTTATGCCAATCAGTACCAAACGGTATCCCTGACCGATATGGTCAAAATAGGGCAGACTGGCGGCGTGACAGTGAACATAGTATAATAAAATTATAAACTCACGAGAGGTGATGACTGTCATGAATGAACGGATGGATTGGACGGATATTGCCCGTTATTTTTACTTGCCTGATGAGCGGCTGCAGGCGATTTCCCGTGATTTCTCGGCCGATATCGACAGGGCCTTGGCCGGTGAGGCCGGCGCCACGGTTTCGGCTGAAAAATCGTATGCATCCCTGCCGGAAGGGGATGAAAAGGGCGTATTTTTGGCACTGGACTTCGGCGGGACTAATGTTCGAGCCTCGCGGATTCGCCTCTTGGGACGACATTGCTATATCGTCGAAAAAAAGGTATCCCGACCGCTGAAAGTGGCCGGAGAGTACGATTATTTGTCCTCTTCGACGACGGCGTCAGAACTCTTTGATTTCTTGGCCCGTCTTGTCGGCAAAGTAGCTCGCAGCGGCCAGTCTTATCGACTGGGGCACGCCTTTTCTTTTGCCTTGAAGCGGACCGGTATCGAAGACGGCCGCCTCTTGGCCTGGTCTAAGGAAATTGCCGTTTCCGGGGTCGAAGGCGAGAACGTCAACGCCTTGCTGAAAGCGGCGCTCCGGCGGCAGGGACTCAGCGACATCGAGCCCGTGGCACTTGTAAATGATACGACGGCCCTCTTGCTGTCGGCGTCTTATACGATGGAGAAGGTCCGTATCGGTATGGTCTGCGGTACCGGGTTTAATGCCTGTTATTATGAGCCGGAATGGAATATGATCGTTAACTTAGAGGCCGGCGATTACAACGGCGTTACGGGTCATCACTGGGATGAGGCCGTCGATGCCGGATCGTCTCAGCCGGGGCTGCATAAACTGGAAAAGATGATGAGCGGCGCTTATGCTTCGGAACTCTTTCGCCAAACGCTGTTGACCTACTTTGACACTCAGGAACTGCCTTCTTTTACGACGGAGGCAATGAATGATATCATTGGAAACGATGATGATCAACAAGGCCGGCTTACGATGGGGCGGCTGTGGAATCGCATCGTCTGCTTGGAAGATGTGCGCCCCATAAGGCATATCGGAGCGGCTATTTTTGTGCGTTCAGCTCAGCTTGTCGGCGCCGTCGGCTGTGGTATCCTGCATCATTTATATAAAGAGCTGCCCGTTCCGAGTCAGACCATTGCCATTGACGGAAGTGTTTTAAAACACGTTCGAGGTGCCTTGGTTATGATGGAAGATGCCATGCAGGCCTGCTAAAATGAAGGTCCTAATCGGGAAAAACAGATTTCCGTCGATCCGATTCTCATCCAAGATGGGGTCTCCGTCGGCGCTGCGATTGCGGCTGCTATGAGCATAAGATAGTTTTTATAAGAAAATATCCGGATTTGCCAAGGAATCGCCGGGTATCCCCTTTTCAGGCGGCGCATTTTTCGGTACAATATAATATTACAGAGACAACCATAGACATGGCGACGCCACAGAGGGGAGAAGGGGCCTTAGGCCGGATGCAATGCTGCAACTCGACAAATCTATCAGCAAACCATTTTATGTACAAATTTACGAATATTATCGCCAAGAAATAGAATCGAGCCGCATGGTAGCCGGTATGCGTCTCGATTCTGTGCGTGAATTGGCTCAAGCTGCCGGCATCAGCAAGATGACCGTAGAAAAGGCCTACTACCAATTGGCCAGTGAAGGCTATATCCTGCGCCGACACAAAGCACGCTATGAAGTAGCCTCCTTGGGCCGGCGGGAACAACTGCCGGAAGAAGGCCGTCCAATGCGGGTGCAGGAAATCGTACACCAGCCGGTGTATGACTATGACTTTGCCAGCGGCGACATGGCCTTGGAACGATTCCCCCTCGATATTTGGCGAAAGTACATGAATCGTGTTTTGTCAGAACCGGATCGCCTGTTGGCGGCCAATGACGACCAGGGGGTTCCGGATTTGCGCCGAGCTCTGAGCCGTTACGTCTATGAAACACGCGGTGTCCATGCAGCGCCTTCACAGATTGTCATCGGCGCCGGTACGATTTCCCTGCTGGGCATATTGACGCATTTACTGCGCTGTAAATACGACTGCATCGGCGTTGAAGAGCCCGGATTCAGACTGGGGCGGGAAATATTTCGCAACAGCGGCTATTCCATCGTTCCCATTCCTATTAAGGGCGGCCTCCTTCAGGTCGATGAGCTGGAGCAAAGCAAGGTTCGCTTGGTCTACGTCAGTCCGTCCCATCAGTTTCCGACGGGAACGGTCATGCCGGCCGGCATTCGCCATCGTCTGCTCCAATGGGCAGGAGAGACTGACGGACTCATTATTGAAGACGACTACGACAGTGAGCTTCGCTATTACGGCCGCCCGGTACCGGCACTTCAGGGACTGGATCGCAGTGGCCGCGTCATCTATATGGGGGCCCTTTCGAAGGTATTGCCTTTTTTTGTCCGCCTGAGTTATATGGTGCTTCCGCCGGAACTCATGCCGTTATACCATGCCCAGCGAGGCCTCTTTCGGCAGGGCGCTTCTGTGCCGGAACAGTGCGTGTTGGCGGAATATATCCAGAGCGGCGAACTTTCACGCCAAGTCCGCCGGCTGCGCAAGGATTATCAAGAAAAAGGCGAATTCCTGCGGAAGCTCCTCGTAGAGGCCTTTGGTCAGGAAATCGTCGTCGGCCAACTCGTTTCCGGCATCTACTGCCACGTCCGCCTGCACAGTCCCTTGTCAGAATCGGATTTGCTCAAAAAAGCGGAACAGCAAGGCTGCCGCGTCTTATCCATGCAGTCTTTTTATGAAACACCCTCACAGGAAACCGACAATGAGTTTCTCCTGTCATTTTCAAAAATTCCCAGCTGTAAGCTCCGTGATGCCGTTGCGGCCCTGCATGCAGCATGGTCAGAGAAGGAAGGATAATAATGGCGAAAAATTTGCGGTTTATTCAATGCGGAGATCTTCATTTAGGAAGCCCGTTCCATAATCTGGCCGCCATCGATGATCGCTGGCAGCGTATCATCGGCAAAGCTCCGGTCCGGGCCTTTCAAAAAATCGTACAGCTGGCTATCGATAAACAAGTTCACGCCGTTTTGATTACGGGTGACGTCTATACCAGTGCCAATCACAATCTCACGGCCCAGCTCGATTACGTGCGGCTGCTCCATAAATTGGCTCAGCATCAAATTCAGGTCTTTGCCGTCCTTGGCAATCACGATCCTCTGGAAGCTTGGAAGGCAAAAATACCTTTCCCGCCCAACGTCCATATCTTTTCCGCAGAGGCTGTCGAACGGGTGCCGCTGCTCGTTGACGGCGAAGAAGCGGCTGCCGTTTACGGCCAAAGCTATGCTAAAGGCGAACAGCGGGAAAATCTGGCCTGGAAGTTCAACCGTGCCGCCGGAGATACCTTTTCTATTGGCCTGCTCCACACCCAAGTCGGCAGTCGTGAGTCGACGTATGCTCCGTGCACCCTTGACGATTTAAAAGAATGCGGCATGGATTATTGGGCCTTGGGTCATATTCATAAACACGAAATTTTATGTGAAAAGCCGTATATCGTCTATGCCGGCAATCCCCAGGGGCTGGACTGCACGGAAAGCGGTCCTCGGGGCTGCTATTACGTTGAAGTCGGCCCTTATGGAACGACGAATATCGAGTTCGTCGATACCAGTATCGTCCGCTGGGAAAGCATTGATATTGCCATTGACGGTCTCGAGTCCGTATCGGAACTGCGCGGTGCCGTGCGCTTTGCTAAAGAAAAAGTGCGCCGTGATATCGGGAAACCGACGTTCTTGACCGTTAATTTTACGGGCAGCGGCAGTATGTACCATGTCATCAACAATCCGGAAGCGACACAGTACTGGCTGGAAAGCTGGCGTGAAGAAGAACAGGGAAAGTATGCCTTCGTCATGGTCGAACGGCTGCGCAACTTGGCCCGTCCGAAAATCAATATGGATGAACGGAGTAAATTGCCCGACTCCATTGGCGATTATTTAATGTTTTCGACAATTTAGAAAATTGGAGCCTGCTGAAAAAGCAAAGGCCCTGCGGGATATCCTCATGAATCGGCCCGAGTTCGAACGCCTCGGTGCGTATGGCCGGGCGATTTCTGATGACCGCCTGCTGGAAAACTTTGAAAAAGCCAAGTGGCTGGGCATGCAGCGCTTGCTGGAACATAGAAGAGGATAATGTCATGAAGATTATACAGATGGAATTAGCTGATTTCGGGATTTATCATGGTGTCAAATGGAATCCCCCTGAAAAGGGGCTGATTGTCATGCACGGCCGAAATGAAAGCGGGAAGACGACCCTCATGAAGTATGTTCGCTCCATGTTCTTCGGCTACTTGCGGGGCGACTGGCACGGCTATTTCGGCAGCATGGATATCCGCCGGGAAGACGGAAAAGAGTACCGGATCGTCCGCAATGAAAAAGAATATACCTTATCGAACGGCGACGAAAACCTTCAGGAAGAACCGGCCGACTTGTGGTGGCACGGGCTGGATCGTCAGACCTACGATAAGATTTTCGCCATGGGCCTTGAGGACCTTCAGGGCTTTAAAATCCTGTCCAACGAAGCCGTTCGCAATCACTTTTTCAGCATTGAAGGCGGCGTCGTTATGGGGCTGGCCCGCAGTGAGGTGGCCAAAGAGATGGGGGAACTTCTGGTCGCATCTCCTCAGGGGAAAAAGCCCATCAATGCCCTCCTCAATGAGCAGAAAGACTTCGACCGCCGGATCAGCAGCTTGGCCTACGATGAAGATGAATTTGCCAATTTGCAGGAAACGGAGCGGACGACGCATGAAATCGAAAACCGCATCCGTCTCGATATTGAAGAATCAAAACAGCAGATCGAGCAGATTTCCATGCCCATCGCAGCTTGGGACGTCTATAAACGCGGTCAGGATGCTCTGCAGCAGATGCAGAATTTGGCTGACGTATCGCAGTTTCCCTTAGATGGCGCTCAAAAATGGGCCGACATGGATCAAAAAATCAAGGAAATCGACGAACAGATTAAGCACTTGAAAGAAATGAACCAAAAGGGACCGGCTTTTCAGGAATCATGGAAGCGCTGGCTCGTCTGCGGTCCTCAAATTGAGGATATTTACCGCAGTATTCCGGCTTGGAAGCAAGGCCTTGATGAATTAAAAGATCATGAAGACAAAGAAATCGACTGGGATTTTGAAAAAAACAAACAGGCAGAGGCCTTGAAAGGATGGACTGTCACCGGTGAAATCCCGGAAACGGTCGACTGGCCCCGCGGTATGGCTGCGGCATCAGCCCTTGAACACTGCCGTCAGGAAATGGAAAAGTGGCAGGCTGCCAAGCCTAAGAACGTCTCGTCGCCGGAACTTGATGAAGAAGATACGGAAAAGTCGAAAGACGAGTGGAATACTGTTGGGACAGCCGTAGCGGCCATTCAGTCGGCCGTTACGGAACGGCAGACCCTGCAAGAACAGCTCGATTGGCTAAAAAATGGGGCTACGGGCCCGTCGAAGGCCTTTACCGTATTAGGCGTGCTCTTTCTCTTAGCCGCGGTCGCCTGCGTCGCTGCGGTATATCTGGCAGACTTTGACTCAACCCTTGGACTGGGTGCCGGGGCGGCCTGTGCCGTCATCGCCGTTATCTCCCTGGCCCGTCAAAAAAACGGGGACCGATCGTATTCCCCGGAAAATTGCTGAAATAGAGGGTCAATTAGGGAAGCTTAATCAGCAGATAAGCGACCTTTCAAAAGACGCTGAAATCACCTTAGATGTGGAGGCCGCCAACGATCGCTGGCAGCAGGAATTAGACGGCGTCCGCAAACAGTACATGGACTGGCAGACGAAGGAATCAAAGAATGCCTGGCAGAAAGAACAAAAAGTAATGTACGATGCCATCTATGGCACCTGGCAGGAAGAAGGAAATACCTGCAAGAAAAAACTCTTAGCCAGTGAAACGGCTTGGGAAGGCTGGCGCGATCAGTCGGGATTTACGAAACTTGAAACGGCAGATATGGCCGAAGCCAAAGAAGCCTGGGATATATGGAAACAGATGACGACGGCGTCGAACGATTGGAAGCGGCGTAAACTCGATGTCAACAGTTCCATTTCGCGTTGGACGGATACGGCAGAACAGATTTTCCGTGAAGTCGGCGTTAAAAAGCCTGTATCGCCCGATGAAGCTGAAGCCGTATATAAACAGTGGCAGGATATCCGTGTCCAGGCAGAAGTTGCCAAAGAACAGGACCGTCAGCAGAAAGAACGGGAAGCTCAGATTGAAAGCTTGGCCGAAGAACGGGAACATAAAGTTCAGATGCAGCGGGAACTGCTTAGCGCCGCCGGGGCCAAGACCGATGCGGAATTCCGCAGCAAATTATTGAAGTTCCGTCAATTCCAACAGTATAAGGAAGTCTATGACCAAACCGAGGCTCATATCCGGCTCATCGCCAAGAATCCTAAAAAATTGTCGGAACTGCGCCATGAATTGAAGATACACACGCTGAAAAACTGGACCGATGAACGCGATTACTATCAGAAAAAAATCGCCGAGGCTGAAAAGAAATTGGCCGAAGTGGCTGAAAAACGAGGCAGTATCATTGAACGCCTGAGTCAGATGGCTAAGAGCGATGAATATGGGAAACTTTTGCAGACCCAGCAGAACCGCAAGGCCGATTTGGACCGCCACGTCGATGACTGGCTGACCTATATGTATACCCAGTACATGCTCGAACAGGCTCAGGATTACTACGAAAGAGTCCGCCAGCCCATCGTCATTCGTCAGGCCGGTGAATACCTCAATCTCATGACCCAAGGGCGTTATACCCTTCAGGCCAGCCTCGACGGAAAGCAGCTTTTCGCCGTCGACGGTACCCAGCGCCGCATACCGGAAAAACAGTGGAGCAGCGGATTAGGCGACCAGATTTACCTCGCTATCCGTGTCAGCCTGGCCATGGCCTTTTCACGGCAGATCGAACCGATGCCGCTCATCCTCGACGACATCCTGGTCCGCTTCGATGAACAGCGCCAAAAAGAAGCCATTCATTTCTTGGCATCTTTAGGTAAAAAAGAACAGATTTTCCTGTTCACCTGCTCGGCAGCGACCCAAAAAGTGGCCCAGGAAGTTCAGAAAGAACTTTCCGGAGAAACCGATACGATCCACATTTTTGAAATCGAAAAAGGTACTATTCAACCTCAAACGGCTTCGTAATGACATTTCTAGACATCCCTTGACTTTTAAACAGCTCGGTTTATGCCGGGCTGTTAATTTGTACCGGCCTGTTTAATAATGAGGTAGTGCTTGAACTATGAATTAGATTCTTTGAGATGATGTCGTTTGAATGCTTTCACGCATAATTGTTATAAGTGAATATTAAATTTTAAACCGCAGCAAAATTTTGCTGCGGTTTTTCGCGCTTATAAATTTATAAGTATCTTTCTTTTTTCGTGTGCTTTGTCTATACTTACCTCGATAATTGGCGTCAGAACATCGTATTATTTTGTTTTTTGTTTATTCTTTTCTTTCATTGCTTCGGCGTATCTCTTTTTTTCTTTTTCGATAATGTCGGTAAAGTATTCCGTTCGGAAACGGGTAATCTTAAAAAATCCGTTGATTTCTTCTTCCGTGTAAGTTTCCCCGGCAGCCATTAGGTAGTTGGCTGTAGTTTTTCTGTCGTATGCAGTGTGCTTGTTGCAAGTTTGCAAACCTTTTTTAGTTAGATAAATATTATGTTCCCGCATATTATCAGGGTTCGTTTTTGTTCAATAAAGCCGCCTTTTTCTAATTTAGAAAGCATGGATGATATCGTACCCTTTGTGCGATACATTAGTTTACATAGCTCTTTAGCCGTTATTCCGGGGGTGCGTTTAATAAATCCTAATGTGTGGATCTCTATTTCACCCATAAAGAAACCGGGCGCATATTCTCTGGGAATAGATTGATAGGCGTTCATGAGCATCTGATGGCGAAAGATAATATCAACCTTTTCATCTAAGTTAGAAAAGATATCCTGTATATCATTTTTTTTTGTATTCATGGGAGTACCACCTCAATCGATAATAATGGAATCAGAAATATAATTAATTTTTATTATATGGACCGGATACCAAACTGTCAAATTGCCAAACTATAAAAGTTCGGCGATGAAACTTATTGATTATACTTAATTGTAAAAATACTATATTTTCAATATTAATTGCCTTAAAGTCTTTCTATAGTGGACTCGCGGTTGAGAAAACCGTTGACACGGTCAAAATTATGAATTATTATATTGACAAATAGATTGATTACAAAACTATTTATTCAAAGGAGAAAAGATGATGATAAAGTTGCGTGCCAACCATACGTTTACGCTTCTTTTATTGACGGGTATCGGTATGGGTGCTGTTGCTGGCTTGTATCTGGGAAATGATGCAGTCATTTTTCGCCCGGTAGGGGAAGTTTTCATTAATTTACTTTTTACTTTGGTAACGCCATTGGTCTTCTTTTCCATTTCAGGAGCTGTTTCTGCTTCATCTGATTTGAAACGTTTGGGAAAACTTTTGAGCAGCACGTTGGTCTTGTTTATCGCGACAGGCATTGTAGCGGCTGTGACTACGCTGATTCTGGTTACACTCATAAATCCTTGTGAGGGAATGGAACTTCCGACAATTATTTATAATGCATCGGATCGATTGAGGGCAGATACTAGTTTTTCGTTAGGGGATTATTTGGTTCGCACTGTCTCTGTTCATGATTTTTCTCAGCTGTTGATGCAGCAGAATATGGTTGCCCTTATTGTATTTTCTGTTTTTTTTGGCATCTGTGTTCCTTTAATTGGTGACAGGGCATCCGTTGTGAGCCAATCATTGAATGACATTGCTCAAGTCATTTATAAAATGATTTCTGTTCTGATGAAATTTGCTCCTATCGGACTGGGGGCTTATTTTGCTAATCTTATCGGTACCATGGGTAGTTCTTTGGTTGACGCATTCGCTCGAGTGATGCTTTTCTTTTTCCCCGTGGCATTGGCATACTTCTTTCTTGGGTTTTCTTTTTATTGCTATCTTGCCGGTGGTAGTCGTTGCGTTCGACGTTTTTTCCAATATGTGCTTACTCCGGCGATGATGGCGTTATGCACGAGTTCCAGCAATGCTGCTATTCCGGCACAGCGTGAATTTTGCAATAAAATGGGAGTTCCTTCTGACATATCCGGAATTGTTCTTCCGATGGGCGCGACGATGCATATGGATGGAGGGTGTATTGCTACGGTAACGAAGATTTACCTTATATGCATTCTTTTTCATATACCTTGGAATACGGTGAGTATTTTTGCCTTAGCCATTTTTTTAGCCGTTTTATCGGCAACGGCTATTTCTTCTGTTCCCGGAGGCGGGGCCATTGGCAGTGCTATGATTGTCAGTATGCTCGGTTTACCGCCTGAAGCGATGGGGATTTTAATTTTAGTGGGAACATTGGTCGATCCTCTGGGAACCATGATTAATTCGACCGGTGATAGTGTCGTTTCCTTTTTGATTGCTCGAATACTGGAAGGCAGTAACTGGATGACACGCCATATATAATATCTCATTTATCTTACTTTACTTAAGAAAGGGTGTCTATGACTATGAAAATTACAAAGATCGATGTGCTTTTGTCAGAGCCTGTAGAAGGCGGTTGGCAGCCGATGTTTTGCCGGGTTTATACGGATAGTGGCATCTATGGGGATGGTGAAGCTGCATTATCGTATGGCGGGGCGGTTCATGCTGCGTTTGGAATGATGCGGGATTTGGCTCCGGAACTTATTGGACTTAACCCTTTGGAGCATGAAGTTGTTTGGCAGAAAATGTATAAGGATGCCTGCTTCTTTGCGCTTAATGGAGGACCTATTACTTTTGCCGGCATGAGTGCATTTGACGTAGCTTTATGGGATATAAAAGGAAAGGTATACGGGGCTCCGCTGCATGAAATGCTTGGCGGCAAGCAGCGAAATTCTTTGCGTGCTTATGCCAGCCAGCTTCAAAACGGATGGGCTGAAAAACGGCGTCCGGGGCGGACTCCGGAAGACTATGCTCATGATGCTAAAGTCGCTGTGGAAAAAGGCTTTGATGCTGTTAAATTTAACTTCACTACCTTCCGTGAAGATGGTGGTCGGTATGATGGCTCTGAACAAAGTACCTTTTTGCATCCGGATTATATGAACGTTATTGAATCACGTATAGCCGCTGTTCGTCAAGCAATCGGTTCAAGATGTGATATTATCTTGGAAAATCATGCCTATACAGATGCACAGTCAGCTGTCCAAATGGGGAATATGGCCAAAAAATACGGGATTCTTTATTATGAGGAACCGGTAGCTCCTCATGCAGAGCTGCTTCGTTTTGTTCATCAGAATACAGGGATTCCCGTTGCCAGCGGTGAACGGATTTATTCACGCTGGCAGTTTCAGAAATGCTTGGAACAGGAAGCGATTCAAGTTATCCAGCCGGATGTTGGCAACAGTGGCGGCATCACAGAAGTGAAGAAAATTTGTGATATGGCGTATACCCATGATGTAGGAGTTCAGATTCATGTTTGCGGTTCTCCCTTGATTACGGCGGCATCGCTTAATCTGGAAGCAACATTGCCGAATTTTGTTATTCATGAATACAATGTCAACACGTCGATGCCCAAAATGCTGAAATTGACGAAATATACGTATGAACCTGTTGACGGAAAAATGACGGTTCCTGATTTGCCCGGTATAGGAAATGAAATTTCAGATTATGCCTTTTCTCATAGTCAGGTAATCTCAATTACAGATACTGATAAAGTTGCTATTTTATAGAATTCATTTATGAAAAATCTTACGTAAAAGGAGTAATATTATGGATAATGTAGAGCAAGGGCAGAACTATGGCGGTAAAGCCTTATTACCTATTGTCGTTTTCCTCATTTTATATGTCGGGTGCGGTGTCGTTTTTACGGTTCTTGGATATGATAAGCCTTTTTGGATGATGCCACGTTATGTATCGATTTTGATTGCAGTCATGGCAGCACTGCTATGTTTTGATCCTAAAAAATCGTTTACAGAAAAAACGGATATTTGGGCGAAAAATGCTGGTAAACCGGGTGTCATGCAGTTGGGCTTGATGGTGCTCATGGCTGGCGGCTTCGCTAAGGCTTGTTCGGCTATGGGCGGGGAAGCATCCGTTGTAAATCTTGGTATTTCATTGATTCCGGGATACCTTCTTCTGCCGGGGCTTTTCGCTATTTGTGCCATTATTTCTACTTGCATCGGCACCTCTATGGGGACCTTAGCTACTATGATTCCTGTTGCAGCGGCCCTGTCTCAAAGTGCAGGTATTAATCCGGCAATGGCAGGCGCGGCTACGATTACCGGTGCATACTTTGGTGACAACCTTTCTATGATTGCTGCTACGACCATTTGTGCAGCTCGCGGTGTGGGCGCGGATATGAAAGAAAAGTTTAAATTTAACTTTTATGTTGCTCTACCGGCAACTATTCTGACGCTGATCGTTTATGGCCTTGCTGGCAGCAGTGGCGGGAGTGCTGATGTTGTGGCTGGTGATTATAATTTAATTACGATTTTGCCGTATATCTCGACCCTTGTTTTTGCGCTCATGGGGTGGGATGTTATCCTGGTTCTCGGTATTGGAATCGCTTTGGCAGGAGCTATTGGCGTAGCTATGGGGACCACTACTTTCTTTGGTTGGGCCCAAGCCGTTTCTGCGGGGATGGAAAGCATGTTCTGGTTGGCTGTTTTTGCCTTTATGATTTCTGGATTGGTAGGACTTGTTTCTTATTATGGTGGTATCAATTGGCTGGTAAGTGTTGTTACTAAGAAAATTAAAGGCCGCAAGAGTTGTGAATTCATTGCCGGTGGTTTATCCTTGTTGTTATCTGCGACGATTGTTAATAATGTTATGGCAATCATGATTACGTCTCCCATTGCGAAAGAATTGGGAGAAAAATACGAAATTGCCCCGCGTAGATTGGCGACATTCCTGGATATTGGTGCTTGTATTGCTGTTATGATTGTCCCTCATGGTACGGGGGCTCTGATGGTTCAGGAAGTTATGGGAGCCAGCTATATCGATATTTTATCCTGCCAGTTTTACCCACTCTTTCTTATTATGAGCTGTGCTGTTATCATACAACTTGGTTTATTACGGACGAAAATAGAAAAAAATAAAAAATTGGCGCTATAATAAATATAGGGATCTTGTGAACAATTTGTTTGCAAGATCCTTTAGCGTTTTCATTACGGTCTACATGAAATAAAAAAATTCCTAATTTATTCGGAGAAAAGCGAATAAATTAGGAATTTTAATGAAATACTAGCCGTGCAGCGTTGTTAAGCCCACACGAAGCTGGCCATAGACAGAGAGCCCATGGTACAGGTGTTGTTAAAGACCGTTGCCGGATCTTCACCGGCTGCCCCCAGACAGTAGAGGAGAGGCATATAATGGTCCGGTGTAGGAACGGAGTAGGCTGCGTTTTCGTGTTCTTGGTAGTTGATGACGGCATCGATATTGCCGTTAAGGACGTTGTCTACGATGTATTGGCTGAAGTGTTCTGCCTGGTCGGAACCGCCGCGGTTGTTCCATTCGATTCGCCGCAGGTTGTGGACGATGTTGCCACTGCCCCAAATCAGGTATCCCTGCTCGCGCAAGGGGGCTAATTTTCTCCCGATTTCGACACACTGTTCCGTTCTCAGGTGGCTGTTTACCGAGAGCTGTACGACGGGGATAGAAGCATCGGGAAACATATGAACCATTACGCTCCAGGTTCCGTGATCGATGCCCCAGCTGTCGTTGATAGAAACGTCGCTGCCCAGGCGGTCACAGACTTCTTTCGTAAGGTCCGAACAGCCTCTGACGGGATATTTAAGTTGGTAGAGTTCTTCCGGGAAGCCGTACATATCGTATACTTGACGTGGTTTTTCGGCGCTCTGAATATATGTACCCGGCGCATACCAATGGGCGGATATGGCTAATATGGCTTTTGGCTTTTCCGGGCTGTTTAGAATGTCGGCGCCGATTCGCTGCATTTCGCGCGTAAGATCATTTTCATCGATGGCCAGCATGGGGCTTCCGTGTCCGATGAAGATAACAGGCGTCTTTTTCATATAACAAATCCCCCTTTGTCTTGTAATTCGTAAATATAAACCCCTTTTAGTATATCATATACATACTTTACGTCAACAAAGGGCCTTGTTTCATATATTCAATTGAGAGAAGTGTTTTACTGAAAAACAAGTGCCTTTTGAGAATGGCCTTATTGCCCGGAAGTCCTTCTTTTGGTTCTATAATAAATGTTGGGGTCTTGTGGACACTCTTGTTCACAAGACCCCTTGTTTATATAAAATAAGACATATCCAACACTGCCAGTTAGCTCAACCACCACGAAGAACTGAAAGGAGTATATAGATATGTCTCTCACTTATTTTATCGAAAAACATT
>ENA-OQAB01000142-OQAB01000142.1-human-gut-metagenome-genome-assembly--contig:-NODE-142-length-41123-cov-4.549200_pt1 | contig 41123 bp, 39 predicted proteins | sample MGYA00242490_ERZ504517 | MGnify/ENA primary metagenome ERZ504517 (study PRJEB26092, sample SAMD00036298) | human gut metagenome | host: Homo sapiens | study: EMG produced TPA metagenomics assembly of...
ATAAGATTTTCAAACTCCCTGGTAAGGGGTACTGCGGTAATAAGCTGCGGATCAGGGGCGAATTCTACATAGGTTTCATCGATCATTACAAAAATTTCTTTTTGACGGCAGAAGGTAAGGGGTTTTTCGCAGTTTCTCCTGTGTGACAGCAGAGGAAGTGGGATTGTTAGGGTTACACATAATCAGGAAATCATAATCTTTTTCCAGGGTAAGACAGAGATTTTGGATATCCAGAGCAAAATCGCTGGAATCCTCCAGATGATACCAGGTCTCAGTACTTCCGGAAAAAGAAAGCTCCCTGGAATATTCAGAGTAGGTGGGACCGAGTATCAGCGTATGCCGGGGATTTACAGCTTCAATGAGAAGAGAGATCAGTTCGCTGGATCCGTTGCCGGGCAGAATAAAGTCAGAGGGTATGCTGCAGTACTGGGACAGGGCATTTCTCAGTGAGGAATATTCTCTGTCCGGATAGGAAGAAAGAAGAAAAAGGTGTGAGGCAAGCTCTTTCTGCACATTTTTCGGAAGCCCAAGGGGATTCACATTTGCTCCAAAGTTTATGATATTTCTTTTTTCAGATGGTAGAAGCTGCAGATTTTTTCAATATCGCTTCCGTGAAAAACAGGTTTTGACGTCATATGGCAGATCTCCTTTCAGACAGACTTTTCTTTTATCATAAAGCATTATGAGGGCTTATGCAAGCATCCGGAGACATATTGACAGCGCTGTATACAAGGGGTAAAATTACAGGCACAAAATGAAATTGGAAAGGGGCAGGATTATGAGATTGGAAACAGTGCAGGATGCGCTGAACAGAAAAAATATCTCTTTTACTTATACAGAAGAGGACGGGTGCGGAAGTCTTGACTTTATGTTCCGGGGGCTGAGTTTTCATGTGTGGGAGTATCATGACGACGTATGGGGCGCCGAGACAAATATTTATGAAGCAGGGCGGAGTATAGACGTAGAAGGTGATTATGAAGCTCAGATTTCCAGAGAGATTCTGTCCTGGCCGGAGTTTTAAAGAATACCGGAAAGGTTTGAGGAAATCCCTGATATCCGGGCGAATAAAACTTATAAAAATATAGAGAAGGGCTGACTCTGACAGCTCAGAAAAGGAATAAATATGGAATTAAAAAACATACTGAAAAACGGAACAGAATTTAAAGAACAGGATTTATATGCTCTACGAAGAAGCTTTTCCTGCTGAAGAAAAAAAGCCGATCTCTCTTATGGAGCATCTTGCGGAAAAGGGACAGATGGAGCTTTTTGCAGTGACAGATCAGGATGAGTTTGTGGGACTTGCCTTTAATATGATGGATGGAAATACTGCGCTGTTGGATTATTTTGCTGTTTCTCCTGAAAAAAGAAACGGTGGATATGGAAGTAAAAGCCTGAAGCTTTTACTGGAACGATTCCGCAGTAATAAATATATTTTTGAAATCGAAATGCAGGATGAAAAAGCAGAGAATGCTCAGGACAGAAAGCGCAGGAAAGCCTTCTATCTGAGAAACGGTCTGAAAGAGACAGGACTTTTTGCCCATGTGTACGGAACAGATTTTGAGCTTCTGACTCCTGATGGAAGTCTGACTTATGATGAATATACAGGGTTTTTGGAGCGGATTCTGGGTGAAGAAGGAGTGCGGGTATTGAATCCGTCTCTGATCTCTCAGCTGCCGTAAGTTTCATCTGCAGAAATCAACAGCAGCTATCAGAGAAAATAAAAAGATATTATATAATCAGCGCCCCCCCCGGTATGTTGCGGGGCGCTGCAGATCACGACAGAAAGCAGTAATCAGTGATTACTTTTGGCAGTTTTTGAGGATAAATTCATAGGTTCGTTTACAGTTATTACGGTCATGATATGCAAAATATTTCTGATTCATATCGCTGTAGCATTTCTTTTCGCGAAAATCATTGGCTGCGTATTCTTTTATCAGCTCTATAAGCTGCTCTTCTTCTGTGCAGCGATCCCGGGAGATCATAATAATTAGTAATATCTTGTTTTGAGCATTTGAGTTTAGTATATAAAACTATAAATGAGATAATACAGAATTTTGCGCAATAGAATCCATAATAGGTAGATACAGATAAACTTTAAATTCTATATGTGTATCCTGTAAAGACAAAACAACGGGGATTTATGCACTTTTTTAAATTTGTTCATTTGCTGTTTTATAAAGGAATAAAATAAATGGAAGCGTTTATGATAAAAAATGTAACATGACAGAACTGGGAAACCAAGCTTGTTTTGGGTATCTTTATGTTAGGATCCTAAATTACAAAAATATAGAAAGCACAGGAGATCCTTATATAATTCAAAAAAATATAAGGAATTTTAAGAAAGAAGGTTGAGAAAATTTCAGAGTAAGATAAGATTACTGACTTTAGATGGTTAGTAAAAAATATGATACAGAGAAATGACCGCTTCCATGTATCCTTTTTCTGGGGTATTTTGAAACATTAAATAATCCTTGATTTTCAAGGAAAAAAGATTTAATTATATAGGAAGGAACGTACGATTATGAGTATAAACGAAATTAAAATTACGAATCTTAATACAAATGTAACGCGTATTCTTACATATGCCCAAAATGGTAAAAGTAAGGAGAATATCATCAACCAGGTTAGGAATGGATATTTCATCAGCACCTATATTTCCAGAGCGTATGGTTTCGTAAACCAACTTTTTATCTTTCCGGCATATCTGAACCATAAAGTACCGTACCTTTCGCAGTTATAATATATAGAAATCCCCTGTTTAGTATAACATATTTTTTAGGGCCTGACCAAAAGACTTATTAAAGAATTAAAGAATTTTAAATAAAATCTGACATGAACTTTTCTCCGTGTTATTCTATTACAGAACGCTGCCGAAGACAGTAGGTGCCGTAAGGCATAAGGATCAAAACGCCTACCGAGGACTTAGTATTCTGATAAGATTACAGGAGACCTTACTGTCATGGTACAGTAGGGCTTTTTTTATCTCAGTATCCATTGCAACGGCGGTATATCAAAATCTATAAGGAGGTGTACCATTTATGGCAAAAGTAGAACTGAAACAACCAATCGTAGAAGAAATCGCAAACAGCATTAAAGACGCTCAGTCCGTAGTTCTTGTAAACTACAGTGGTCTTACTGTTGAGCAGGACACTATTCTGCGTAAGGAATTAAGAGAAGCTGGTGTTCAGTATAAAGTTTACAAAAACACAATGATGAAACGTGCTTTTGAGGGAACAGACTGCGAGAGCCTTTCCAAACATCTTGAAGGTACAAACGCACTGGCAATTTCTGCTACAGATGCAACAGCACCTGCTAGAATCCTTGCTAAATATGCGAAACAGTTCCCGGCACTGGAGCTGATCGCAGGTGTAGTTGAGGGCAACTACAATGATCAGGCTGGAATCCAGGCACTTTCCCAGATTCCGTCCAGAGAAGAACTTCTTGGAAAACTTCTTGGAAGCATTCAGTCTCCGATCACAAACTTCGCTCGTGTGCTTAACCAGATTGCAGAGGCACAGGGTGGAAACGCAGCAGCTGCTGAGTAAATTTGTCAGGGACAGATTTACAATGCGCAGACAGCGTGCGGAAGAGTTTACAGTTTTCGTATAGCACTGTGAACCGGTATAAATTAAAATAATATTATATGGAGGGAAATTAAAATGGCAAAATTAACAACAGAAGAATTTATTGCAGCAATCAAAGAGTTATCTGTATTAGAGTTAAATGAACTTGTAAAAGCTTGTGAGGAAGAGTTCGGCGTATCTGCAGCAGCAGGCGTTGTAGTTGCAGCAGCAGGCGCAGCAGGCGAGGCAGCTGAAGAGAAAGACGAGTTCGACGTAGAGCTTACAGAAGTAGGCCCGAACAAAGTTAAAGTTATCAAAGTTGTTCGTGAAGTAACAGGTCTTGGACTTAAAGAAGCTAAAGCTGTAGTTGACGGTGCTCCGAAGGTAGTTAAAGAGGGCGCTTCCAAAGCTGAGGCTGAGGACATCAAGACAAAACTGGAAGCAGAGGGAGCAAAGATCACTCTGAAATAATTCAGTCTGAACAGAAGAGACAGCGCAGGGACGCCGCAGGTGTTCCTGCGTTTCTTTTTTTACTTTATCGGGAAAACAGTATATTCTGTATCAGTCTTGCCGGCAAATGAAAAAGGTGATCAAAAAAAGTTTGAAAATCTGGTTGACAGGTTGACAACAGTATGTTATAGTGAAAAATGCTATATTTGGCAAGATATGCCTGTTTACCTGAAAATATAAACAGGATCATGTTGTAATAAATAAAAAAACAGGGGTGAAACGTCAATGGAAAAAAAACAGAATTCGTTCTGTAAAAACTGGAAAAAGCATGCGTATGAGCTACCAGAGACAAAAAGAAGTCCTGGATATGCCGAATCTGATCGAAGTCCAGAAAGATTCCTACAAATGGTTCCTGGATGAAGGGCTGAAAGAAGTATTTGATGATATTTCTCCAATCGCGGATTACGGCGGAAAGCTTAGTCTGGAGTTCATCGACTTTACATTTGACGCAAAGGATGCGAAGTATACAATTGAGCAGTGTAAAGAACGTGACGTGACTTATGCCGCACCTTTGAAGGTTCGAGTGAGACTGATTAACAAAGAAACAGAAGAGATCAACGAACACGAGATTTTCATGGGAGACCTTCCGTTAATGACGGAAACAGGCACATTTGTAATCAACGGTGCAGAGCGTGTTATCGTAAGCCAGTTGGTACGTTCCCCTGGAATCTATTATGCAATCGCACATGATAAAGTTGGTAAAAGGTTGTTTTCCAGTACCGTAATTCCCAACAGAGGTGCATGGCTGGAATATGAAACAGACTCCAACGATGTTTTTTATGTTCGTGTAGACAGAACCAGAAAGGTTCCGATCACTGTGCTGATTCGTGCCCTTGGTATCGGCACCAATGCGGAAATTGTAGAACTGTTTGGCGAGGAGCCCAAGATCCTTGCCAGCTTCACAAAAGATACTTCCACAAATTATCAGGAAGGTCTTCTGGAATTATACAAAAAAATCCGTCCGGGTGAGCCGTTGGCAGTGGAGAGCGCAGAGAGCCTGATCATGGCAATGTTCTTTGATCCGAGAAGATATGATCTTGCCAAAGTCGGACGTTATAAATTTAACAAAAAACTTCATTTTAACAGCAGGATTGTAGGACACAAGCTTGCAGAGGCAGTTGTGGATCCGTCTACAGGAGAAATCCTTGCAGATGAAGGCACAAACATCACAAGAGAGATCGCTGACAAGATCCAGAACAGCGCTGCTCCGTTTGTATGGATTCAGGGAGAAGAGGATCGCAAGATCAAGGTTCTTTCCAACCTTATGGTGGATCTTTCTGCTCATGTTGAGCTTGACTGTGATCCGAAGGAACTGGGTGTTACAGAATTAGTATATTATCCGGTTCTCGAAAAAATACTGGAAGAAAATGACAGTCTTGAGGATATCAAGGATGCGATCCGCAGAGATATCCATGATCTGATTCCGAAACATATTACAAAAGAAGATATTCTTGCTTCTATTAACTATAACATGCATCTGGAATACGGCCTTGGAAATGATGATGACATCGACCACCTGGGTAACCGCCGTATCCGTTCTGTAGGTGAGCTGCTTCAGAATCAGTACCGTATTGGTCTTTCCAGACTGGAAAGAGTGGTACGTGAGCGTATGACAACTCAGGACACAGAGAATATTTCTCCGCAGTCCCTGATCAATATTAAACCGGTAACAGCGGCAGTGAAAGAGTTCTTTGGCTCTTCACAGCTTTCCCAGTTCATGGATCAGAACAACCCGTTAGGTGAGCTGACCCATAAGAGACGTCTGTCTGCCCTGGGACCAGGCGGTCTGTCCCGAGACAGAGCCGGATTCGAGGTTCGAGACGTTCACTATTCTCATTATGGACGTATGTGTCCGATCGAGACTCCTGAGGGTCCTAACATCGGTCTTATCAACTCTCTTGCTTCCTATGCAAGAATCAATCAGTATGGTTTTGTTGAGGCTCCGTACAGAAAGATTGACAAAACAGACCCGTCCAATCCGGTAGTAACTGACGAGGTTGTTTATATGACAGCCGATGAAGAGGATAATTACCATGTAGCGCAGGCCAACGAGCCTCTGGACGAAGAAGGACACTTCATTCATAAAAACGTATCCGGTCGTTTCCGTGAGGAAACTCAGGAATACGAGAGACATATGTTTGACTACATGGACGTGTCTCCTAAGATGGTATTTTCCGTTGCTACAGCGCTTATTCCATTCCTGCAGAACGACGATGCCAACCGTGCGCTCATGGGATCAAACATGCAGCGTCAGGCAGTGCCGCTTCTGACCACCGATGCTCCGGTTGTTGGAACAGGTATGGAGACAAAGACTGCTGTTGACTCCGGTGTGTGTGTTGTGGCTAAGAAGGCCGGTACAGTTCTTCGCTCCACATCTACAGATATCAGCATCAAAAATGATGACGGAACAAAAGATGATTATCATCTGACAAAATTCCTCAGAAGTAACCAGAGCAACTGCTACAACCAGAAGCCGATCGTGTTCCAGGGCGAGCATGTAGAGGCAGGACAGGTTATCGCAGACGGTCCGTCTACTTCTAATGGTGAGTTGGCCCTTGGTAAAAACCCGCTGATCGGATTTATGACCTGGGAAGGCTACAACTACGAGGATGCTGTCCTTTTAAGTGAAAAACTTGTTCAGGACGATGTTTATACATCTGTCCACATTGAAGAATATGAAGCAGAAGCCAGAGATACCAAGCTGGGACCGGAAGAGATCACAAGAGATGTTCCGGGCGTTGGTGACGATGCTCTGAAAGACCTTGATGAGCGCGGTATCATCCGTATCGGTGCTGAGGTTCGTGCAGGAGACATTCTGGTAGGTAAAGTTACTCCTAAGGGAGAGACAGAGCTTACTGCAGAAGAACGTCTGCTCCGTGCGATCTTCGGTGAGAAGGCGAGAGAGGTAAGAGATACTTCCCTTAAGGTTCCTCATGGTGAGTACGGTATCATTGTTGATGCTAAAGTATTTACAAGAGAGAACGGTGACGAGCTTTCTCCTGGTGTAAATCAGTCTGTTCGTATTTATATTGCTCAGAAACGTAAGATTTCTGTTGGTGACAAAATGGCTGGTCGTCACGGTAACAAGGGTGTTGTTTCCCGTGTACTTCCTGTTGAAGATATGCCGTTCCTGCCTAACGGCCGTCCGCTGGATATCGTTCTGAATCCTCTGGGCGTACCTTCCCGAATGAACATCGGACAGGTGCTGGAAATCCATTTAAGTCTTGCTGCAAAAGCTCTTGGCTTCAATGTTGCAACTCCGGTATTTGACGGTGCAAACGAGAATGACATTCAGGATACTCTGGAACTGGCAAATGATTATGTAAACACAGAGGACTTTGAAGAGTTCCGTGCAAAATATCAGGATGTACTTGCTCCTGACGTTATGCAGTATCTGGATGAGAACAAGGCCCATAGAGAACTGTGGAAGGGCGTTCCGATTTCCAGAGACGGTAAGGTTCGCCTTCGTGACGGACGTACCGGTGAATACTTTGACAGTCCTGTAACAATCGGACACATGCATTACCTGAAACTGCATCATCTGGTAGACGACAAGATCCATGCACGTTCTACAGGTCCATACTCACTGGTAACACAGCAGCCTCTGGGCGGTAAAGCTCAGTTCGGCGGTCAGCGTTTCGGAGAGATGGAGGTTTGGGCTCTGGAGGCATATGGCGCGTCCTATACTCTGCAGGAGATCCTGACAGTTAAATCCGATGATGTTGTAGGTCGTGTGAAGACTTATGAAGCAATTATTAAAGGTGATAATATTCCTGAGCCGGGAATTCCGGAATCCTTCAAGGTTCTGCTGAAAGAGCTGCAGTCTCTTGGTCTTGACGTTAAGGTCCTGAGAGATGACAACACTGAGGTGGAGATTATGGAAACCGTGGATTACGGCGATACAGATCTTCGTTCCGTGATCGAGGGAGACAGACACAGCAGAGACAGAGAAGAGGAATCCTTTGGCAAGCACGGTTATACACAGCAGGAGTTCGAGGGTGAAGAACTTGTAGATGTGGAAGAGGAAGACGAAGAAGAGGAAGATGCATTCCTTGACTTTGACGAAACTCTTGATGACGAAGAATAGAAAGGGGAAAGAATACATGGCAGAAACAACCAATACCAATGAAACATATCAGCCAATGACTTTCGATGCCATTAAGATCGGACTGGCGTCCCCTGAGAAGATCAGAGAGTGGTCAAGAGGCGAAGTAACAAAGCCTGAGACTATTAACTACCGTACTCTGAAACCGGAAAAGGACGGACTTTTCTGTGAAAGAATCTTCGGGCCCAGCAAAGACTGGGAGTGCCATTGCGGTAAATACAAAAAAATCCGCTACAAAGGCGTTGTGTGCGACCGATGCGGCGTAGAAGTCACAAAGGCATCTGTCAGAAGAGAGCGTATGGGTCATATTGAGCTTGCTGCTCCGGTATCCCATATCTGGTATTTCAAGGGTATCCCGTCCAGAATGGGACTTATCCTTGACCTCTCTCCGAGAACATTGGAAAAGGTTTTATATTTCGCAAACTATATCGTACTGGACCCGGCTGATTCCGGGCTTCAGTACAAACAGGTCCTTACAGAAAAGGAATACCAGGATGCCCGTGAGTCCTATGGATACGGCTTCCGTGTAGGAATGGGCGCAGAGTCTGTAATGGAGCTTCTGCAGGCCATTGATCTGGAAAAGGATGCTGAGGAGCTGAAGGCAGAGCTTGTGGATGCAACAGGACAGAAACGTGCCAGAATCATCAAACGTCTGGAGGTTGTGGAATCCTTCCGTGAGTCCGGCAACCGTCCTGAGTGGATGATCATGACAGCAATTCCTGTTATCCCGCCGGATCTTCGTCCGATGGTACAGCTTGACGGCGGACGTTTTGCAACATCTGACCTGAACGACCTGTACAGAAGAATCATCAACAGAAACAATCGTCTGAAAAGACTGCTGGAGCTTGGCGCTCCGGATATTATCGTCCGCAACGAGAAACGTATGCTGCAGGAAGCAGTAGATGCTCTTATTGACAACGGACGCCGCGGACGCCCGGTTACCGGTCCTGGAAACAGAGCTCTGAAATCCCTTTCCGATATGCTGAAAGGTAAATCCGGACGTTTCCGTCAGAACCTTCTGGGTAAACGAGTGGACTACTCCGGACGTTCTGTTATCGTCGTAGGACCTGAGCTGAAGATTTATCAGTGCGGTCTTCCGAAAGAGATGGCTATCGAGCTGTTCAAGCCTTTTGTTATGAAAGAGCTTGTTGCAAACGGTACCTCTCACAACATTAAAAATGCAAAGAAAATGGTGGAGAAGCTCCAGCCGGAGGTATGGGACGTTCTCGAGGACGTTATCAAAGAACATCCGGTTATGCTGAACCGTGCGCCTACACTGCACCGTCTTGGTATCCAGGCATTTGAGCCGATCCTTGTAGAAGGTAAGGCTATTAAGCTTCATCCCCTTGTTTGTACCGCGTTTAATGCGGACTTCGATGGTGACCAGATGGCGGTACATCTTCCGCTTTCTGTTGAGGCTCAGGCAGAGTGCCGTTTCCTCCTGCTGTCACCAAACAACCTTCTGAAACCGTCTGATGGTGGCCCGGTAGCCGTTCCTTCACAGGATATGGTTCTTGGTATTTACTATCTGACACAGGAAAGACCGGGATACCCGGGAGAAGGTAAGTTCTTCAAGAGCGTAAACGAAGCAATCCTTGCTTATGAGAACAAGGTTATCACTCTGCAGTCAAAGATCAAGGTTCGCTGCACAAAGACAATGCCGGATGGAACAGTTCTTACCGGCAATGTAGAATCCACACTGGGACGTTTCCTGTTCAACGAGATTCTTCCGCAGGATCTTGGATTTGTGGACAGAAGCATTCCGGGCAACGAACTTCTGCTTGAGGTTGACTTCCTTGTAGGTAAAAAGCAGCTGAAACAGATTCTGGAAAAAGTTATCAACACTCATGGAGCTACCAAGACAGCTGAGGTACTTGACGCTATCAAGTCCACAGGTTATAAGTACTCCACTCGTGCTGCCATGACGGTTTCCATTTCCGATATGACTGTGCCGCCTCAGAAACCTGAGATGATCCAGAATGCACAGAATATCGTAGATAAAATTACAAAGAACTACAAACGTGGTCTGATCACAGAGGAAGAGCGTTATAAAGAGGTTGTTGAAACCTGGAAGAAGACTGACGATGAGCTTACAAGAGCCCTGCTTGACGGTCTTGACAAGTACAACAACATCTTCATGATGGCCGACTCCGGAGCCCGTGGTTCTGATAAGCAGATCAAACAGCTTGCAGGTATGCGAGGCCTGATGGCAGATACAACCGGTCACACCATTGAGCTTCCTATCAAGTCAAACTTCCGTGAAGGTCTTGACGTACTGGAGTACTTCATGTCTGCGCATGGAGCTCGTAAAGGTCTTTCCGATACAGCTCTTCGTACAGCCGACTCCGGTTACCTGACCAGACGAATGGTTGACGTATCCCAGGAGCTGATCGTTCGAGAGACAGACTGCTGCGAGACAAGAGACGAGATCTCCGGTATGTATGTCAAAGGCTTTATGGACGGCAAAGAGGAGATCGAAAGCCTTCAGGAGCGTATTACAGGAAGATTCTCCTGTGAGACGATCAAGAATAAAGACGGTGAAGTGCTTGTAAAAGCAAATCACATGATTACACCAAAACGTGCAGCCAGAATCATGGCTGAGGGTGTAAACGCAGAGGGCGGAGCAATTGATCAGGTTAAGATCCGTACAATTCTTACCTGTAAATGTAAAGTCGGTGTCTGCGCAAAATGTTACGGCGCCAACATGGCAACAGGTGAGCCTGTACAGGTTGGAGAGTCTGTTGGTATTATTGCTGCTCAGTCTATCGGTGAGCCAGGTACACAGCTTACCATGCGTACTTTCCATACCGGTGGTGTTGCCGGCGGCGATATCACACAGGGTCTTCCTCGTGTCGAGGAGCTTTTTGAGGCACGTAAGCCGAAGGGTCTTGCGATCATCACTGAGATTCCTGGTGTTGCAGTTATCAACGATACCAAGAAGAAACGTGAGATCATTGTTACAGATCCGGAAAGCGGAGAGTCCAAAACATATCTGATTCCTTATGGATCACGTATCAAGATCATGGATGGTCAGACACTTGAGGCTGGTGACGAGCTGACAGAGGGTAGTGTAAATCCGCATGATATCCTGAGAATCAAAGGTGTTCGTGCAGTTCAGGATTACATGCTCCGTGAGGTTCAGCGTGTATACCGTCTCCAGGGTGTTGAGATCAGTGACAAGCACATTGAGGTTCTTGTACGTCAGATGCTGAAAAAGATCCGCATTGAGGACAATGGAGATACTGAATTCCTTCCGGGCACACTTGTAGATGTTCTCGACTTTGAGGAAGTAAACGAGCAGCTTGAAAAAGAAGGAAAGACTCCGGCAGAAGGAAAGCAGGTAATGCTTGGTATTACCAAAGCTTCTCTGGCTACAGATTCCTTCCTGTCAGCAGCATCCTTCCAGGAAACAACCAAGGTTCTTACCGAGGCTGCTATCAAAGGTAAGGTTGACCATCTTGTAGGTCTGAAAGAAAACGTTATCATTGGTAAGCTGATTCCTGCAGGAACAGGTCTGAAACGCTACAGCGCGATCAAGCTTGACACAGGAATGCCGGAAGAAGAGGAAGAGGAAGTAACAGAGGACATTACAGAAAATGATGCAGATGTTACACCGGAGGAAACCTCTGAGACAGCTGAAACTGAAGAAGCAGTAGAAGAAAGCAGCGAAGATAATTTCGTTGAAACAGAAGAAGCTGATTCTGAAGAAGAATAAATAAAAAGCGCAGAATATGCGCAGATAAAATACAAAGGAAGTCCGAATGGCTCACAGGCCTGAGGGCTTCCTTTGTATGTATGGCTTTAGCATGTTCAAGATCTCGGCGTATCCGGCAGATGTTTTGGATAAGGGGAAAAATCTGTTTTTTGCAGAGAGAATATATATGGAAGGAATTTATTACAGACTGTTCTAAGAAGGGATTTTAATAGGTGAATTCAGAAAGCAGTTTGTGTAAATCTTAAAAAAATATGAAAAATTATGGAATAAAATCGAAAAATACAGACAGATGGAAAGGCTCATGTTATAATGACTTATCGGCAGAAAATAAGGGTAAATTCAAACAATAATTTTGCTGACAGATAAATGACAGAGCTGAAGGTGGTTCAGATAACTGTCAGATATCAGCAATCATGAGGGGAGGGAAGAGGAATGGAAAAACAGCTTCCGATTTCGGTATGGCCGGAATGGAAGATCATCGAAAAAATCGGTGAAGGTTCTTTTGGAAAGGTTTATAAAGCGCAGAGAATCGTACAGGGGAAGACGTTTTATTCTGCTATCAAGGTTATTACCATTCCTTCCAGCCAGGGAGAACTGAGCAGTGTCCGTTCTGAGAATCCTGATGAACAGTCAGTGAAAGAATATTTTCACAGCCTTGTGGAAGACTGTATTCAGGAAGTCAGTACCATGGAGTATTTTCGTGGAAATTCTCATGTAGTATCAGTAGAAGATTACAAGGTTGTGGAATATCTGGATGATATCGGGTGGGATATTTATATTCGAATGGAGTATCTGACAGGATTTCTGGATTACTGTATGGGCAAGGAACTTACAGAGAAGGAAGTTATCCGGCTGGGAATCGATCTGTGCAAAGCTCTGGAATATTGCCAGAAACAGAATATCATCCACAGAGATATTAAACCGGAAAATATATTTGTATCAAGATTCGGGGAATTCAAGCTGGGAGACTTTGGAATCGCCAGGGAACTGGACAGAAATGTAAATGGTCTTTCCAAAAAAGGCACGTTTTCCTATATGGCGCCTGAAATGTATCGGGGTGAAGACTATGACCAGCGGGTAGATATTTATTCGCTTGGAATTGTATTGTACCGATTAAGAAATCACAATCGCCTTCCATTTATTGATCTGGAAAAACAGCTTATTACATATCGTGATAAAGAAAATGCACTGACCAGAAGAATGTCGGGAGAGGAACTTCCTGCACCGGCAGAGGCTGCTGACGGGCTGGCGAAGGTTATTTTAAAGGCCTGTGCGTACAGACGTGAAAACAGGTATCAGACATCCGGAAGAATTTCGGGAGGCGTTGGAAGCAGTCAAGATATCAGGAACAAAAAACGCCAGTAAAGCATACGGAAGAACCTGAAAAAACGGAAATGCAAAAAAACGCAGATCAGAGAAAAGGAAAGAAAGCCTGTTTCCGAAAAAGTCCATTATGGAGAACCGGAGCCAGGAGGCACTATTGTGCTTCGGCAGGAAGGCGAAAGATCCGGAAACCGGAAGACGGAATCTGCAAAAAGAAGAACTATACAGTCTGAAACCGGAAACCAAAATCGCAGAAAGAGAGGAACTTCCGGCAGAAAAAAACAGAAAAAGCGTTTTGATCCCCTGATTGCAGCAGTGGTTGTAATGTTTATTGCTGTGTGTATTGCAGTCAGTGTTTTTGTGTGGCTGATCAGAGAGAATGCAGAGCTTCAGAGGCTGAAGCAGTCTGTAACTGAAACTATGGAGTCTGCAGAAAACAAACAGCTTCAGGATACACTGAAAAAGATTGGCTCTCAGGCAACAGAAATTACGGAAAATCTGAATCACTATAACTGGATCGGATCTGAACAGGAAGGAAAGATCAGTTATCTGAAATCAGAAGGTACAGAAGCAGAACTGATGAAAGTCCTTATTTATCCGGAGCTTTCTGAGGATGGTTATTATGAAGAATACTATTACTGGGACGGAGATCTGTTTTTTGCATATGTGTGGGCAGATCACAATGTGTTTCCGGAATTAAAAACAGGCGAGCAGAAGGCAAATCTTTATTATTATGATGAGGGAGAAATGATCCGCTGGATAGATGAAAATAATATCTGTCATGATAATGAGACAGATAATTACGAATACAGAGAGCGGGCAGAAAAATACTGGAACAAAGCAGAAGAGTACGAAGCTGAACTGAATGTGGGAGTGTCGGCAGAAAGGACAGAAGATGGCGCAGTGGCAGAAGACAGCGTATCGCATTGAATATGCTTATGTATGTCATATAGGTAAAATACGAAATAATAATGAAGACAACTTCTGGTGCTGCGGAGAGCTTCTTCCTGCACAGAATCAGGGAATGGATCATATCAGAAGTGGAAGCGTTTCTCAAAAGGAGCTTCCGCTTCTGGCGGTATTTGACGGTATGGGCGGAGAAAGCTGTGGAGAAATGGCATCATACATTGCCGCATCCTCCTGCGGAGAATATTATGAACAGTACAGAGAGGAAATTTCCGAGGATCCGGAGCAGTTTTTGAAAAATGCCTGTATACGGATGAATCAGGCTGTGTGCGACTACAGTGCGGAAAATAAAATCCGGAGTATGGGAACAACGGCGGCAGTGCTTGCATTTGCCGGGAACCAGGTGTACGGCTGTAATCTTGGTGACAGCAGAATTTATCAGGCAGAGGACAGTCAGTTTCGGAGAGTCTCCCGTGACCATGTTCTGGGAGGCTCTCTTTTTGGAAAGTCTCCTCTTACACAATATGTAGGGATTCCGGAAGAAAGCATGGCACTGGAGCCGTCTATTGTAAAAATGGAGGTACATCCGGGAATGAGATACCTTCTCTGTTCGGACGGGCTTACGGATATGCTGTCAGACGGAGAGATCGCAGATATTCTCACAAGAGAGCTTCCCGTTCAGGAGACTGTGGAGCTTCTGCTTGAACGGGCGCTGAAAAAGGGCGGGAGAGATAATGCAACGATGGTGCTTTGTGAGATCAGAGAGCCGGAAAAGACCTGGTTTCATAAAATGCTGGACAGGATGCACAAAAGAGATGAGGGTGATGAAAAATGAAAAATCGAATGCAGGATCTGGATTTTGAGCAGACGGTTGCTTTTGACCGTGTGGAGGATTTTGAGTTTACAAGAAAAGCAGTTCAGCGTTTTCGTCAGGTGGTAAGTCTGGAAGGCTTTGAGGATGAAGATGCAGATGTGATCTTTCATTATCTGTATAAAGAAATGGAACTGGTGTCTTTTGGAGACCATCTGAAACGGTATATTTATGAGAGAGCCGGGCTGGAAGAACCATTTGCAGATGTAACTCAGGATATTTACAGAGATATCGTAATAGAATCTTTTCATGAAACCTGTACGCCAAAGTCCATGAAGCCTACATCCACAAAGCTGACTTCCCTGGTAAATAACTGGCTTACTCAGGCATCTGTAAAAAGAGAAACGGTGTTTCTTCTGGGATTCGGACTGCGAATGAGCGCAGATGATGTTTCGGATTTTCTTACCAGAGTGCTCAGGGAGCAGGATTTTGATTTCCATAATCCGGAAGAGGTTATTTACTGGTACTGCTACTTTAAACAATATGGATATCACAAGGCGGAGGAACTGAAAAACAGATACAGTGAGCTGGAGCCGGATGAGAATTACACAGAGGCTTCCAAAGTATTTTCGGGAGGACTGTGTCTTGACAGCGAGGAAAAGCTGTTTCAGTATCTGGCGTATGTAAAAGCCGGAACAGATGACCCCATGTCAGAAAAAAGTCAGGCGTTCCAGGAATTCTGCCGTCTTCTGAACAGAGCAAAGGAAATTATTGCTTCTATGTATCAGGGGGACGAGGAGGAAAAAGAGCGGGGCAAGGTGTGGAAGGTTTCTGATATTTCGGATTCCGATGTGGAAAAAGTAATCTGCAGCGGGATACCTGTTAATAAAATGGGTAATCTGAAAAAAATGTCAGCTTCTATTCTGGCAAAGCATTTCAGTCAGAAAAGGTTCAGCAGACAGCGGATCAACAGCATTATGAATCATAAGTTTCCGGTGGAACGCTTTGATCTGATCACCCTTGAGTTTTTTATCGTATCCCAGGAAATGCAGGATGATGATCCTTACAGCAGATACCGTCATTTTCTGGAAGAGATCCAGGCAATTCTCCATAAATGCGGAATGAGTGAGATTTATATTGTAAATCCATATGAATGTTTCCTTTTAATGTGTCTGCTGACCGACTGTCCTCTGGCAGTGTTCGCGGATATCTGGGAGATGTCCTATGAGGAAATGTGAGAAAAGAGAAAAAGTCGGTGATTACATTAAAAATAATGCAGAAAATACCTTGACAGCCGTATTTTTACGGGATATAATGAGCAGGCGTGCAACAGGAATGCATTTCTTTTTGTGCGTATAAATACGAAATAGCAACCGCACAACCCCATGGGAATCCATGGAGAAAATAATCGGGAGGTGAAATGGAATGCCAACATTCAACCAGTTAGTAAGAAAAGGACGTCAGACCACTGTAAAGAAATCTACAGCACCGGCTCTGCAGAAGACATTCAACTCTTTAAGAAAGAAATCAGTAGAGCAGTCTGCACCGCAGAAACGTGGTGTTTGTACAGCAGTTAAAACTGCAACCCCTAAAAAACCTAACTCCGCTCTTAGAAAGATCGCCAGAGTTCGTCTTTCCAACGGAATCGAGGTAACAAGCTACATTCCGGGAGAGGGACACAACCTTCAGGAGCATAGCGTTGTTCTTATTCGTGGTGGTAGGGTTAAAGACTTACCTGGTACAAGATACCACATCATCAGAGGTACTCTTGATACAGCAGGTGTAGCCAACAGAAAACAGGCCCGCTCCAAATACGGCGCTAAGAGACCGAAGAAAAAATAAAGCAGATTTTGTAGCGTAGTGAAGAAATTTGCGATATTTCTCGAGCATGAAGTGTTTGAGAAAGTTCCCGCCTTTTAAGAGGGAGGGAAAACTTTAAAGATATCAGTCTCGGTCGCAGGGCGATTGAGAAAGTTCCCGTCTGAAATGAGAGGATTCCACTGTAGGATCATCAGACAGGCAGTAAATTTCCATCATAAATAAAGGACAGGAACATCATATTTATCATTTGTAAGATCACGAACGGCTATAAATTTTGTACGGTATTCCATATACCCTGTCGGTTGCGGGTTAATATAGGACTTTACCAGTGCGAACACCTTAGTTTTTGAAGTGAGTACCGATGATATAATCATATTGATTAAGGAGGGAAGTAACGTGCCACGTAAAGGACATACTCAGAAAAGAGACGTTCTGGCAGATCCGATGTACAATAACAAAGTGGTTACCAAGCTTATCAACAACATCATGCTTGATGGTAAGAAGGGTGTCGCTCAGAAAATTGTATACGGAGCATTCGCCAGAGTAGAAGAAAAAGCTGGCAAACCAGCTATCGAAGTTTTTGAAGAAGCTATGAACAACATCATGCCTCTTCTTGAAGTAAAAGCAAGACGTATTGGTGGTGCTACTTATCAGGTTCCGATCGAGGTAAGAGCGGACAGACGTCAGGCGCTGGCTCTTCGCTGGCTCACAATGTACTCTCGTAAAAGAGGCGAGAAGACAATGGAGGAGAGACTTGCGAACGAGCTTCTTGATGCAATGAACAACACAGGTGCATCTGTTAAGAAGAAAGAAGACATGCACAAGATGGCTGAGGCAAATAAAGCATTTGCTCACTATCGCTTCTAATTAGAGGAGGAAAATCCATTGGCTGGAAGAGAATATCCATTAGAGAGAACCAGAAATATCGGTATCATGGCGCATATCGATGCTGGTAAAACTACAACAACAGAGCGTATTCTTTACTATACCGGCGTTAACTACAAGATTGGTGATACCCATGAAGGTACTGCTACCATGGACTGGATGGAGCAGGAACAGGAAAGAGGTATCACAATCACTTCAGCAGCAACAACATGTCACTGGACTCTGCAGGAAAACTGCAAAGCAAAACCGGGTGCTCTTGAGCATCGTATCAACATCATTGATACCCCGGGACACGTTGACTTTACTGTTGAGGTAGAGCGTTCTCTTCGTGTATTAGACGGCGCTGTTGGTGTTTTCTGTGCAAAGGGTGGCGTTGAGCCGCAGTCTGAAAACGTATGGCGTCAGGCTGACACATACAACGTACCGAGAATGGCATTTATCAACAAAATGGACATCCTCGGCGCTGACTTCTACGGAGCTGTAGAGCAGATCAAGACCCGTCTGGGCAAAAATGCAATCTGCATTCAGCTTCCTATTGGTAAAGAAGATGAATTTAAGGGAATCGTTGACCTGTTTGAGATGAAAGCATACATCTACAATGATGACAAGGGCGATGATATCTCTATCGTTGATATTCCGGAAGATATGAAAGACGATGCAGAGCTGTATCGTACAGAGCTTGTAGAGAAGATCTGCGAGCTGGATGACGATCTGATGATGGAGTATCTGGAAGGTGAAGAGCCGTCTGTAGAGGCTATGAAAGCAGCACTGAGAAAAGCTACATGCGAGTGTGCAGCAGTTCCGGTTTGCTGTGGTACAGCTTACAGAAACAAAGGTGTTCAGAAGCTTCTTGATGCAATCATCGAGTATATGCCGTCTCCTCTTGATGTGCCGGCTATCGATGGAACAGACCTTGATGGAAATGAAATTGTAAGACACTCTTCTGATGAAGAGCCGTTCGCTGCACTTGCATTCAAGATCATGGCTGACCCATTCGTAGGAAAGCTTGCTTTCTTCCGTGTATACTCAGGAACAATGAATTCCGGTTCCTATGTTCTTAACTCCTCTAAAGGAAAGAAAGAGCGTGTAGGACGTATCCTTCAGATGCATGCGAATAAGAGACAGGAACTTGACAAAGTTTATGCCGGCGATATCGCTGCAGCAGTAGGATTTAAAGTAACAGGTACAGGTGATACCATCTGTGATGAGCAGCATCCGGTTATCCTGGAATCCATGGAGTTCCCGGAACCTGTTATTGAGCTTGCAATCGAGCCTAAGACAAAGGCCGGCCAGGGCAAACTTGGCGAGGCTCTTGTAAAACTGGCAGAGGAAGACCCGACATTCCGTGCACATACAAACCAGGAAACTGGACAGACAATTATCGCCGGAATGGGTGAGCTTCATCTGGAGATCATCGTTGACCGTCTCCTTCGTGAATTCAAGGTAGAGGCTAACGTAGGTGCTCCTCAGGTTGCTTATAAAGAGACAATCACCAAGGCTGTTGAAGTAGACAGCAAGTATGCAAAACAGTCCGGTGGTCGTGGACAGTATGGTCACTGTAAAGTTAAATTCGAGCCTATGGACGCTAACGGCGAAGAGCTGTATAAGTTCGAGTCCACTGTTGTCGGCGGTGCTATTCCGAAGGAATATATCCCGGCAGTTGGCGAAGGTATCGAAGAGGCCATGAAAGCTGGTATGCTTGGCGGATATCCGGTTGTTGGTATCCATGCTAATGTATATGACGGTTCTTACCATGAGGTCGATTCTTCTGAGATGGCATTCCATATTGCAGGTTCTCTTGCATTCAAGGATGCTATGCAGAAAGCATCCCCGATTCTTCTTGAGCCAATCATGAGAGTCGAGGTTACAACTCCGGAAGATTACATGGGTGATGTTATCGGTGATATCAACTCCCGTCGTGGACGTATCGAAGGTATGGATGACATCGGCGGAGGCAAGATGATCCGTGGATTCGTTCCGCTTTCCGAAATGTTCGGATATGCAACAGACCTTCGTTCCAGAACTCAGGGACGTGGTAACTACTCCATGTTCTTTGAGAAGTATGAGCCGGTTCCGAAGTCCGTACAGGAAAAGATTCTTTCCAAGAAAGACGCTTAATAAAATACTTGCAAATATCCTTGATTTGCAATATAATCAAGGATAGCAAGTTTATTTTGAAAAATATGCTCTGACAAAAGAGTCAAGTTTTAAGGAGGACATTTTAAAATGGCAAAGGCTAAGTTTGAGAGAAGCAAACCGCATTGTAACATTGGTACCATTGGACACGTTGACCATGGTAAAACAACACTTACAGCAGCTATCACAAAAGTTCTGGCAGAGAGAGTAGCTGGTAACTCCGCTACAGATTTCGAGAACATTGATAAAGCTCCGGAAGAGAGAGAGCGTGGTATCACTATCTCTACAGCACACGTTGAGTATGAGACAGAGAAGCGTCACTATGCACACGTTGACTGCCCAGGACATGCTGACTACGTTAAGAACATGATCACTGGTGCTGCTCAGATGGATGGTGCTATCCTTGTTGTAGCTGCTACTGATGGTGTTATGGCTCAGACAAGAGAGCACATCCTTCTTTCCCGTCAGGTAGGTGTTCCTTACATCGTTGTATTCATGAACAAATGTGATATGGTTGATGATGAGGAGCTTCTTGAGCTGGTTGAGATGGAAATCCGTGAGCTTCTTTCTGAGTATGACTTCCCAGGAGATGACCTTCCGGTTATCCAGGGTTCCGCTCTGAAAGCTCTTGAAGACCCGAACGGCGAGTGGGGCGACAAGATTATGGAGCTTATGGCTGCAGTTGATGAGTACATTCCGGATCCGCAGCGTGATACAGATAAAGACTTCGTTATGCCTGTAGAGGACGTATTCTCTATCACAGGTCGTGGTACTGTTGCAACAGGCCGTGTTGAGGCTGGTGTTCTTCACGTATCTGAGGAAGTTGAAATCGTTGGTATCAAAGAAGAGACACGTAAAGTTGTTGTAACTGGTATCGAGATGTTCCGTAAACTTCTTGACGAAGCTCAGGCTGGTGATAACATCGGTGCACTTCTTCGTGGTGTTCAGAGAAACGAAATCGAGCGTGGACAGGTTCTTGCTAAACCAGGCACAATCACATGCCATACAAAATTCACAGCTCAGGTTTACGTTCTGACAAAAGACGAGGGTGGCCGTCATACACCATTCTTCAACAACTACCGTCCGCAGTTCTACTTCAGAACAACTGACGTAACAGGTGTTTGCAACCTTCCAGAAGGAACAGAGATGTGCATGCCTGGAGATAACATCGAAATGACAATCGAGCTGATCCACCCGATCGCTATGAGCCAGGGTCTTACATTCGCTATTCGTGAAGGTGGACGTACTGTAGGATCAGGCCGTGTTGCTACAGTTATCGAGTAATTAAATCTTAATATAGATTAGAGCAGTAATGCTCATTGTGTCCAAGCGTAAGATTACCCCGGAGCCGAAAGGCTTCCGGGGTTTTTCTGTTGCGTGGAAATATAAAAAAGAGTGGAAAAGAATAACGAACAGTATAGAAAAACGGTTGCCTGGAGAGAGTCCTGACAACCGTTTGTGATAACAGAATGATAACAAAATCCTGAAAGCAGATTGACAAATTTGAAATCAATGCTATACTACCACTATAACAAAGTTAGCAATAGGCTCTGGTTCGATTCCAGATATCGCCACCATATTAGGAATTCTTTTGAGTTCTATGATTTCGGGAATAGTATATGACATCGAAAAAGTGCATTTACAAGAAAGGAATTGATATTATGAAAAAAGAAATCTTATTAGTAGGTCTGGGTATTTGCGGCGATATGGTGTAATGGTAGCATGGAATGATAAGCAATTCCCCCAGACCACCAAAAATAAAGAGCTCTTCGTGAGCTCTTTTTCTTATGCACAAAATTAAGTCAGATCATATGTCTTGATGTCATTGCCTTCAGTGCCCTTCTTAACGATAGTATGGCAACCTTATCGTAGTTCCCATAGGCGCAAGTTTCCATTCTTGCCTGGTAGCATTCAGCTTATCCAGTTCTTCATTGTCCTTTTATCTTTATCTTCAATAGCTAATATTTCAGCATTTTTCCTTTTCATAGACATTTTTAAATTGACACCATTTCCTGAAAAAGTCCTGCATTGTAGGATTATCGAATGTCAGCGCAACCTTCTGATCAGGTGTTTCAGCAAGTGAGAGGTTCACTGAATCATCAATAGAAAACAACAGAGAGAGTACATCTCCGACTGTTTCAATATTAAAATCCAGAAAAACACTTACATTTAATCCCAGTGCAGTTGCTATCTTTTCTAACTGATCTGGTTTTGGATTCCGGATTCCCAGTTCATATTTTCTGATCGTTCCTACGTTAATGCCGGACAGCTCGGCTAATTGTATCTGACTGTATCCTCTGAACTCCCGGAATGCCCGGATTTTCTTACCTACCATAATGTGCTGCCTCCTTAATAATATTTGTGCTTCTATTCTAGCACAAAAGTGAATGATACAAAAGAGTGAGATTTAACAAATTGCCGATACGCAAGCAATAGGTATGGAAATGGAAAAAATAAATTCGCAAATGTTTATTGACAAATTCACAAAAGTGAATTATTATAAGAGAACAACAAAAGAGTCACAAAAGTGACTGGAAAGGAGGACGATATGAGAACTAATTATATGATGACCGTTGATGATGTCATGGAAGAATTAGGTGTGAAACGCAGTAAAGCTTATTCTATTCTGAAACAGCTCAATGATGAACTGGTAAAGGAAGGATATGTAGCAGTTCGTGGAAAGATTCCACGTCCCTACTGGGAAACAAAATTTTATGGATGCTCTCAGAGAGCAGTATGAAGGAGGTTTTAAGATGTCAGCTTACAAAGACAAAACACAGGGAACCTGGTATGTGAGCTTCCGCTATATTGACTGGACAGGAAAGAAAACACAGAAGCTGAAAAGAGGGTTCAAGACCAAGAAAGAAGCATTGAATTATGAAAAGGAATTCATAAGAAAAACTGCAGCGGATATGAAAATGGAGATGAACAGTTTTATTCAGGTCTATTTTGAAGATAAAAAGAATGAACTGAAAGAAAATTCAATCCGAAATAAGCAGCACATGATGAACAAACACATTGTTCCGTATTTTGGAACAAGAAAAATGAATGAAATTACACCGGCAGAGATTATCCAGTGGCAGAATGCCATTCAGGAAAAAGGATACAGCAAGACTTATGAGCGTATGATCCAGAATCAGTTAAATGCACTGTTTAATCATGCACAGAAAATTTACAATCTGAAGGAAAATCCATGTAAGAAAGTAAAAAAGATGGGGAAATCGGATGCAAATAAGCTGGAGTTCTGGACGAAAGCAGAATATGACAGATTTATCGCTGGGATTGAGCCGGGGAGTGAAGATTATCTGATATTTGAAATTCTGTTCTGGACAGGAATTAGGGAAGGAGAGCTTCTGGCATTGAGTCTTTCGGATTTTGATATGAGTGGAAATCTCCTGCATATCAATAAGACCTATAACCGGATCAAGAAAAGAGATGTGATTGATACTCCAAAAACAGAAAATTCGGTCCGTACTATTGACATTCCAAATTTTCTTAAGGAAGAGGTACAGGAGTATGCAAAGAAGCATTATGGATTTCCGGAAGATCAGCGGTTGTTCCCGATTGTGGCGAGAACACTGCAGAAACGTCTTAAGAAATATGAAGCACTGACCGGTGTAAAACCAATCAGAGTGCACGATATCCGTCACAGCCATGTGGCATATCTGATCTACCAGGGCGTAGAACCACTGATTATCAAGGAAAGGCTGGGGCACAAAGACATTCAGATGACATTGAACACTTATGGGCATCTGTACCCGTCACAGCAGAAAAAAGTTGCTGAGATGCTGGACAATAAACGTTAATACGGAGGAAAAGAAGCAAATGAAAACAAAGAAAGTAGTCGGAAAAATATTTGATGCAATTAACTACAGTAAGAAGCTGAAAATAAGTTCCATTTTACCGGATCGGGATTCAGATTATGTGATTCTTCTTGAATTAGAGGACGGAAGCAAATTTGAAATCATTATTATTCCTACAAGGAGATTTGTGTAAGGAGCAAAAGCTATGACTACTGACAGACAAAAAGAAAAAGCCCAGATAAAATATCTGAGCAAGTTCTCTGATAATCAGATTCACTGATATACCATCTTGGCAGATTAAGTATATCACGAATTGAAAGATACAACAATTCCCGAATATCTGTTCATCGGAGACTTGCTCAGAGGGGCAGGAGGTAAAAGTGACATTATTTGAACAGGTAAAAGAATGTGTGACAGCCAGACAGGCTGCGGAGCATTACGGGATTAAAGTAAAAAGAAATGGAATGGCGTGTTGTCCGTTTCATAAAGACCGACACCCAAGTATGAAGGCAGATAAAATATATCACTGCTTTGCATGTGGAGTGGGCGGTGATGCGATAGATTTTACAGCAAGGTTATTTGGAATATCACAGTATGAAGCCGCAAAAAAGCTGGTAGAAGATTTTGGACTGGATATTAAGGTCGGAAACAGAAGCAAATACGAGAGGACGCCCCGAAGCAGGGCTTCCTTAAAGCAAAAGCAATCTAAAGTTGTGATGATCAGAGAAAAACTGGAGCAGTGGTTGAAACATACAACAGACGTGTTGATCAGATATCTGAAATGGATTCAGTTCTGGAAAGAGTTTTACAGACCAGAACCGGATGAAGAGTGGCACGAATTATTTACGGAGGCATTGGCAAATGAAAGAAAGATAAATGACTATCTGGACGTGCTGATGTTTGGAACAGGAGAAGAAATTGTAGAGTTTTTCAAGATGAAGAGAAGGGAGGTTGAAAAAATTGAAGAAAGAATTAACGAATATCAGCGAGAAGTCCTTGATGGAATTAGAAGATATTGTGAACGAGGAAAGGCTTACAACAGAAAATGTCAATAATATGTTGGAGCATACGGATAAAGGAAGAACAAAGCAGACAATTAGAAATTGTGTAACCGTACTTCAAAATGATCCGGTATTGAAAAAAGCGATTAAACGAAATGAACTTTCTGGAAGAATGGACATTGTAAAAGAGGTTCCCTGGGAGCGGAGGAATAACAGTCCTACGGTTACAGATACTGATGAAAATAATCTGAAGATGTATCTGGAAGAAAATTATGAACTAACAAGTGAGCGTGTGATCAAAGCAGGAATAGATATTGTTTCCAATGAAAATAAATATCACCCAATCAGAGATTATCTGGAGAGTCTGGTCTGGGACGGAATTCCAAGAATAGAAAATATACTTCCGCATTTCCTGGGAGCAGAAAAGAGCAAATACACAAACGGAGTAATGAAAATGCACATGCTGGCAGCGATTTCAAGAATTTATGAACCAGGAATAAAATATGACATTATGCTGTGCCTGGTTGGAAGTCAGGGAGCCGGAAAGTCTACGTTTTTCAAATATCTGGCGATAAAAGAAGAATGGTTCAGCGACAATCTGGATCATCTGGACGATGAAAATATTTACAGAAAACTGCAGAACCACTGGATTATCGAAATGGGAGAAATGAAGGCAACTATCACAGCAAAGAATATTGAACAGATAAAATCGTTTCTGAGCAGACAGAAAGAAACTTATAAAGTGCCTTATGAAGTTCACCCGGAAGACAGACCGAGACAGTGTGTATTTTGCGGAACATCAAATGATCTGAATTTTCTTCCTCTGGACAGAACCGGAAACAGACGATTTGCTCCGGTGATGACAGATATGTCGAAAGCAGAAGTTCATATTCTGGACAATGAGGCAGAGAGCAAAGCCTATATCGAACAGGCCTGGGCGGAAGCAATGGTGCTGTATCGACAGGGAAATGTGTTCTTAGGATTCACAAAGGAAATTGAAGAAGAGGCAAAGCGTCTGCAGAAGGAATTCATGCCGGAAGATACCAATGCCGGAATCATACAGGCATTTCTTGATGATTACGATGACGATTATGTATGTACCAGAATTCTGTTCGATGATGCATTACATCGAACTGGAGAAATGAAACAGTGGGAAGGCAAAGAGATTGCAAATATTATGAACAATGCGATTGAAGGCTGGAAACCACATGGTACACATCGGTTCGGAAAGGAGTATGGAATACAGCGTTCATGGAAACGGATGGAAGATTCTGTGAAGAAAGATAAAGACGGATTTATGGAAGTGCCGGAACAGTTAGAAATACCGTTTGAGTAAAGATTATTGTAAACGATGTAAACGGAACTTGAAGGAAAAACTTAAAAAGTTAACTTTTAAAATCTTTTGAGCCCCGTTTACAAATTCCGTTTACAAATTGGAAAGGAGCAGAAAATGATGAAACAGGGAAGATTAGGATACAACAGTAGTAATAGAAGATATGGATTATTATCATCAGACTTATGGATTGATACAGGATTTCACTGTGGAGAAGGACTGGAAGTGCTGGTAGGTGATGAATGGGTACAGACCAGAATGGAGATGAATCTGGCAAGAGAATGGTATCTGGTGGGGACACCTTATTGTGGAGATCTGGAATATGTGCAGGCAAGGATACCTGGATAAATAGGTCTATGATCCGCTTCGGCTGGTGTAAAGCAGACGTCCACCGGACGTTATGCCCCCGGCAGGGCGCAAGGGGACTTTTGATGGACGGTACGGCTGTCGAAAGTGCTTTTGCGTTACTTTTGACAAAAGTAACAAAACCGCCGTATCCGGCGAAAGTTTCTTAAATATCGCCATGTCTGGAGTAAATAAAAATTATGTGTCATATCTGGCACTCAAACAGAAAAGAGGTGAGAAAATTTATGATGAAAAGAACAATCAGTGGCATGATCGGAGCCGGCTCACTGGCTCATAACAGACGGGATTTCGTAGCAGAAAATGTAAATCCAGACAGAGTACAACTGAACATTTGTTATAAGAATGAGAATCTGAAAGAAGTCTATAAAGAACTGTTTGATGATGCGGTGGAGAGATACAATGTCGGGAAAAGAAAGGATCGGCAAATTGCAAATTATTATGAAAAAATCCGACAGGGCAAACAGGAGAAGTTGTTCCATGAAGTGATCTTCCAGATAGGAAATCGTGAGGATATGGCAGTGGGAACATCAGAAGGAAATCTGGCTGTAAAGATACTGGACGAATATGTGAAAGACTTCCAGAAGCGGAATCCGACACTTCGGGTATTTAGCTGCTATCTGCATCAGGACGAAGCTACTCCGCATCTGCATATTGACTTTGTTCCTTATGTGACCAACTGGAAGGGAAAAGGAATGGATACCAGAGTTTCACTGAAACAGGCATTGAAAAGTCTTGGATTTCAAGGTGGAAATAAGCATGATACAGAACTGAACCAGTGGATAAACCATGAAAAGGAAGTGTTGGCAGAAATTGCAAAGCAACATGGAATTGAATGGGAACAGAAAGGGACACATGAAGAGCACCTGGATGTTTATAATTTTAAGAAGAAAGAGCGTAAGAAGGAAGTGCAGGAACTGGAACAGGAAAAAGAAAATCTGATAGCGGAGAATGAAGAGCTGACTTCTCAGATTGCAGATGCAAGGGCAGATATTAAGCTTTTGGAAGAAGAAAAAATTCAGTTCCAGAAAGATAAAGAAACAGCGGAAAAACGTGCGGAGAAAGCAGAAACGGAATTGAAAAAGCTGGAGGATAGAAGAGAATTCCTGCAACCGGTGCTGGATAATGTCAGCAAGGAAATAAAAGAATATGGAATGATTAAAACATTTTTGCCGGAAGCTACTGCACTGGAACGTGCGGTAACTTACCGGGACAGGAAAATTAAACCATTGTTTATTGAAATGAAGAATAAGATTGGTGCAATGGCTGCACAGATTAAAGAACTCACCAGAGAAAGAGATAGCTGGAAAAGTAAGTTTCAGAAGAAAAAGCAAGAGCATGAAAAAACAAAAAAGGAACTGGCAGAAGTTCAGAAAGATTATCAGAAATTGTCTGGTGAGAAAGAAATACTGCAGGGAATTGCAGACAGATATAACCGACTTTTACGCATGTTGGGGAAAGATATGGTAGAAAGACTGGTGCAGGACGATATCCGGATGCAGGCGGAACTTGAAGCGAAAAAACAGAAAGAGCAGATGCCGAAAAAAATAGGTGACCGCATACAATGGGCAAGAGAACGAAGTGAAGAACACAATGCACAAATTAAGAAGAATAAAGCAAAGTACAGAGGAATGGAGTTGTAAGAATATGACGAAACAGATTTATGATGAAAAGAACGGACTGAGCTACACATTGCATGGAGATTATTATCTGCCAGACCTGGAAATCAATGAGGAGGAACCTACATATGGGAAATATGGAATAATGCGAAAGAAGTTTCTGAAAGAGCACCGGAGTGTAAGGTATCAGTATCTGGTACTGACCGGGAAGCTGACGGAGCATCTGAATCAGGTTGATAAGGAAGCGAGAGAAAAAGTCGAGATACTGGTGGAGCAGATGGCTGAACAGTGGGGCGTGACGGAAGAATTGAAGATGCAGGATCAGATGGAATGGGTGAGGAGGATGAATAATATCAAGGATGTTGCGGAAGAAATGGTGTCATTGGAAATAATTTAACCTATTGTGCTACTTCAAATAAATTATGTGAAAACCTGTGAAAACCGCAAAGAATCCCTGTAGTTATTGAAAGAATAAAATTTTTAAAATATCAATTTCTTGATTTTTCCAATTTCACAGGTTTCACCGAAAATACTATTCAATGCAATACAGAGATTGTATGCCAGTACTTTATTAACCAAACGGGTACATAACCCCTGAAAGCTTTTGGCTAACACTCTTTCTGCATTTAACTGACCACTCAATTGAGAGAATACGGTTTCTACCCGTCTTCTCAGTTTGAATATTAACTGACGTACGGATTTTGGCCAGTTTTCCTTACTGTTGGAACGTTTCAGAGCAAAAAAGACAGATATTCTTTTCCTGCATTTTCCTGTCCCATGTTTTTTCCAACGTAGCCTTTATCCGCTAAGATTGTAACATTAGACCAATGAGCTGTCAGATCACGTAATCCTTCGCGATCATCTGTAGATGCCGGTGTGATCTCAAATGATGCAATGTATCCTTCCAATGTGATTAAAGCATGTACTTTATATCCGTAATAAGTTTCTTTTTTGGAAGGACATTTTCCATAATCAGCACCATGACCACGAAATGCTTTACAATATCGTGCACGCCCAAATTTACAGACTGCAAGAGGAAAGCTATCGATGATGTAATAAGAACTGACTGGAATTGGGAATACGGAAATCATTTTTTGTCGTAACAATTCTGTTGTCTGCATCAGAGCGCGTCTTGTTCTGTTAAAACGGCTTTTGCTGCAAAGCTGTGGAAAAAGATGCCTGTAGTTTCGTTTCACAAAAGAAAACCAGGCATTCTCAGAATCAACACCTGCCAATTCTCCACAGAGACTGATAGTAATGATTTCTGAGTCAGACAATTTTGCATCCAGGATATGCCGTCGGCTGGTAACTTCTGGAGGTGCAAACTGATGATACAATTCGTCAATAATAACGTAAGTAGTTAAAATAAAGTCTTCAAAAGTTGCAATAACAGTGGTATTATTATCTTGGAACTTCAACATAATGATGCCTCCTTTCGTTGTATTCCCTACAAATAGGATAGCATCATTTTGTTGAATGTTTCTTTATATTTATTTTATCTAGCACAACGAGTTAATTTATGCATAAAGAACACATATAAAAATGAAAATCGAATATGATATGAGAAAGGGCACGTTGATTAAAAACGTGTCTTTTTTTGCTGTTTTGTAGGGGAATTGAATAGTGTCTGTTAGTTTGATACAATAAAATGGATTATACGATATTGAGGGTGAGAAAATTATGCCGATGAAAGAACCTCGTTTTCATGGCGAAGTTACAGAAAAAGTCATAAAAACATGAGTAAAATACGTGGAAAAGATACAAGTATAGAGATTGTGTTGAGAAAGGCATTATGGCATAAGGGATTTCGTTATCGAAAAAATTTACAAGGGATTGCCAGGAAGGCCGGATATTGCCCTGACAAAGTATCGTATTGCCATTTTTTGTGACAGTGAATTTTTTTCATGGAAAAGATTGGGAAATATTGAAGCCTCGATTAGAAAAAGGAAAAAAATCCAGATTATTGGGTTAAGAAAATAGAGCGGAATATCCAGAGAGATGAAGAAAAGGACCAGCAATTAAATTTTATGGGGTGGACTGTGATACATTTCTGGGGAAAAGATATTCTGAAAGATACAGAACAATGCGTTAGAGTGATAGAAGAGACAATATTTGACCAGAAATTGGAAGAAGCAGACGATGAAGAGGAAATGTAATGATGGATTATTTGGAAGAATACGATGAAACGGATCCTATTTCAATTGAAACATATGCAAAAAGGTTGATTGGAAAAACATTTGCGGATGTGTGTAAGCAGGATGACATCACCAAAGCTATGGTTGTCAGGGAGACAACAAATTATGAAATAAAGCACGAGAACAAGAAGCGAAAAGGTGGGTTAGGAGAACTGATAGAAGAGAGATTCTTTCACTATCAAACGAATAATGATGCACGTCCGGATTTTGATAAAGCAGGTGTAGAACTAAAAGTAACACCGTATAAACAAAATAAGAATGGGACACTGGTAGCCAAGGAAAGGTTGATATTGACCATGATTGACTATTTTTCAGTTGTTGATGAAACGTTTGAAGATAGTCATATGTGGCAAAAGGCCCGATTGATTTTATTGGTGTATTATTTGTATCAACAAGAGATAAAGAACCGGTTAGATTATCGTATTGGATATGTGAAGTTGTTTGCACCACCGGAGCAAGATATAAAAATCATAGCACATGATTTTGAAGTTATTGTTGAGAAAATCAGAAACGGAAAAGCACATGAATTATCTGAAGGGGATACTCTGTATCTGGGAGCAGCACCAAAAGCAGCAACGTCAAAGGACCGGAGAAAGCAGCCGTTTAGTGATGAATTAGCAAAACCACGGGCGTTTGCATTTAAAAATTCATACATGACTTATGTTCTGAACAATTATATTATTCAGGGAAAAAATACATACGAACCGATTATCAAAGGTACGGCAGAAGAATCTTTTGAAGATTATGTTGTGGGGAGAATAGATGCGTATTGTGATTGGTCGGTTACTGATTTATGTAACACATTCCATATAGAATATCAAAAGAAACCGAAAAGCCTGGAGGCAATGTTAGCATATCGGATGTTAGGCATAAAAGGAAACCATGCGGAAGAATTTGAAAAAGCAAATGTGGTAGTTAAGACGATACGCATTGAGAAAAATAATAAGATAAAGGAAAATATGTCATTTCCAACTTTCAAATTTAAAGAGTTAGTAGAGGAAGGCTGGGAAGATTCTACATTTGGAAATTATTTACGTGAAACTCGATTTTTATTTGTGGTTTATAAGTTTGATCAACAAGATGAATTAAGGTTAAAGGGCTGCCAGTTCTGGAATATTCCATATGATGATTTGGAAGGTAATGTGAAGGCAGTTTGGGAAAGGACGCAGAGAGTGCTTCGTGAAGGACTTCAGATAGAAAAGAAAAATGGAAAAAATTATAATAATTTTCCAAAATCATCAGAAAATCCAGTGTGCCATGTAAGACCACATGCACAAAATGCAAAAGATACTTATGAACTTCCAGACGGAAGACAGTATCCAAAGCAATGTTTCTGGTTGAATAATAGTTATATTTTGTCGCAGTTGGATAAAAATTTTATTGAGAATTAAGAATTGCTAACCGGTAGATGACAACAGAAGGTGATGTTATGGAAAAGATAAAAAAATTTGCTCGAGATAATTGGACAAGAATGTTGATGCTGTTATTAATATCTGCATCGGCTGTGTGTATAATGCTTGACATTGTTAAATACTTTAATATTTCAAAATCCTACTCTCCATATATTGTTATTATTCCTTTGGGACTAGGAATCTGTATGAAAATTTTTTGTGCTCGAAAGGAAAAAACGGGTCAAATAGAGAATATAGTTTTCGTACTTTGTATGGCAATCGTAGAATATTTCTTTTTGATAATGAAAAATAAAGTAGATGTTGCTTTTCAAGTCAAAATATTGATATATCTTTTGACAAGTGGAAGCGTGTTACTGTTTTTTGTTCGAAAAGAGATTTCAATGTCTGATAAACATGAAGTCAATGAAGATCAGAAAAACGATAAAAAGATATTTAGCTTATATTATATAAACACAGATAAAGTTTATGAAATAGCGATGTTACTGAATAATAAAATCATTACTGGGGGAACGAGAGAAAACGAAACTGAAAGTAGTGTGGATATAAAAACTAGTTTAGGAATTAATTCTAATTTGAGTTATTTAGAGGCGATAAAGGGAGAACTAGGATCATCACAAGAAGTGCATGATAGTGTGAAAAGCAAGGTCCTTGAGAATTTTGATGTGAAGACAACAAAATCTAATATGTTAGCAAGAATTATTTCGAAAGCAAAAGATTATGATAATGCTTCCAAGGTAGGAGACTTGGTACGTTTAAGGAATGTTACATTATCCCTAATGAATGAGGAAGAATCGTATGCTGTAACAAAAATGATTTTGAATGGTGCATTTAAAGATACTAAAATTAGTAGTAATTCAGATGACATGCAAATTGAATTTGATTTATCAGCGATGATTAATTCATTGTTAAAGGATTGTGCGTATGAATTGGAATGCAAAATTCAAGAAACAAAATTTTTGATAACAATTCCAATGACATTTGAAAATGATTTTGAAAATTCGTATAACATATATGATTTGCAAGCTGGTAGTGTGACGGTTATAGGGATTAACCGTGGGGTTAGAAAGCATAAGAAGAGAATGAGCTTACAAGATATTTTTTCGGAAAAGGACAGCTTAACGAAAAATGGTAAATATGAAAATCAAGAATTACAATTGGAGTCTTCTATTGAAGAAAATCAGAATATCATACCGCCCCAAAATTATGAAGATGATGAAAGTGAAACAGTAATTGATGTAATTGCGATTATTCAGGAGATTAATTCAAACATATAAAAATATGAAGAAAAAATTATTAGTTTATGAGAAAGAAAAAATAGAAGAGTTTATTCAAAAAGTAGAAGGTGAGAAGGGAACGGTTTTTCCGATATCATATTTGACGGATAAAAATGTAAATTTAAAATATACCGGAATAAAGGATAAAGAGTGTTTTATATTAGATATAACAGCACTGGTAATGTCCCTTAGTGAAAGAAAAGATTTGCAATTGATTTACGAATCCTGGATTAATGCTTTGAATGAGGAGAATGAGGACTGCATAGAGTATTGTGTTGAAAAAGAATATTTGTTTCAAGCCTGTGATTTATTTAATTACTATTTTGAAACAGATGAAGTTGATGTAAAAAAGGACGTAGAAGAAACTGTGACAGAAGAAAAATCAATTGTAGAGTATGAGAAGAGAGAATTTGATGATCTCATGGATAATTTTAAAATACAATTATACGGACATGAAAGGTTTAAAAAGAATTTAAAAAATCAACTGAAAGCATATATTCTGTTGCATCGTATGAAGAGAAAGAAGATATTTTCAATTCTATTATGTGGAAAATCAGGTATAGGAAAGACAGAAGTAGGAAGAATTCTTCAAAAAGCAATGTATCCAGAAGAGCCACCAATAAAAATAAATTTTGGAAATTATTCAGGAAAGGGATCGTTATGGAGTTTGATTGGATCGCCCAAGGGATATATGGGCAGTGAAACTGGTGGTGAATTAACAAATAAAATTACAAACAGTAAATCAAAGATAATCATAATCGATGAATTAGATAAAGCAGATGCTACTATATTTAATTTTTTTTATGAAATGCTGGAAGATGGTCAGTATACGGATTTGGTTGGGAAAGTCGTTGATTTAGACGGATATATTGTTATTTTTACTGCAAATTTAGACTCTTCCAATTTTCAGGAAATGATTCCAGAACCTTTGTTTTCGCGGTTTGATATGACGTATGAGTTTCTGCAATTAACAACTGAAGATAAGAAGCGGTTTGTTTCAGAATTCATAGATGTACTGATAGCTGAATATGAGGAAAATATTGGACAGTTGAATAACAAAAATATAAAAGATGAACTTATGAAAAAATCATACCATACATATACCAATGTAAGATTGATAAAAAGAGATGTTATGAATGCGTTTGTTGAATTAGTAGATGTCAATAATATATGGAATGATTATACAGAGTAGTTGCCTAGAGGTATGCAATAAGGGGAATTGATACATGAGAAAAAAATATGATATGACCAAAATTGAAAGTATATATGAATATGCGTTACAAATGCAAAATCAAAAGATATCAGATATTGTGAAAGAAGCTGAAAAAAAAGAGAGTGCAGATAAAGGTGAAATAGGAAATCTTATACAAGAATGTTATTTTGGGATACCGAGAAACCCCTCAATTGAACCAGATTTTCCAGAGGCTCCTTTGGAATTGAAGACTTTTGGATATTGGGAGACAAAACGTGCTGATCAGAGACTAGCATTATCTGCAATTGATTATATGGATTATCAGAAGAAAGTATCTTTTGAAGAAAGTCATTTGTATAAAAATGTCATAATATGTTGTTTGTGATTTATTTATTGCAAACTGGACAGTTAAGAATGGAATCTGAAATAAAGTATCTTCGATTGTATGAGTTTGAAAAAATTGTAGCTTCAGATATGGAGCAGATTAAGAGGGATTATTACATAATTACTAAGAAAATTATGGAGGGAAAGGCATCGGAATTATCGGAGGGAGATACAGAATTTTTAGGTGCAGCCAGAAGAGGTGATAAAAATTCTAAAAAGCAGGATGCACCAAAAGGTGATAAAGCATTACCAAGACGATTTGCTTTTAAACAATCATATATGTCTTATTTGGTAAGGGAATATATTGTACCAGAAAAAGATTTTGCCCAAACGATATATCCGAAAAAGAAACGGAGTGAAATAAAAATTCCACGAGGAAAAAGTTTCGAGGATTGGTTGAACACTATTGATGAAAAGTGGAGTGCAAAAAACTGTAAGAAAAATAGTTGCTTCTAAATTGAAATCAGTAAATGGATTGAAAATAAATGGGAAAGATGCGTTTAGTAGAATTGGCTTGTCTTTGTTGGGAATAAAGTCAAATGCTGATGCATATTTGATGAAGACACATACTGTTGTAAAAAGTATAAGGATAAATGAAAAAACGACAAATAAAAGCAAAAAATATCATTTCCAACGTTTGAAATCGCAGATGTGATAAATCAAGAATGGGAAGAGTCGGAAGTATTTAGATATTTATCAGAACAAAGGTTTTTGTTACAGATTTTTGTTGAAGAAGAAAAAGGATATGTATATGCAGGTCATTTATTCCTTAAAATTTACTCCAGAACAATTAGACGAATGGGCGAAAGAAAACCTGGGAAGATTTAAAAAGTAAAGTAGTAAATGGAATACGATTTACTTTGGAAAAAAGAAAAAATGATGTGATAATTCACTCTAATATTCGAGGAAAAACTGAAAATCAAATGGGACTTATAAAAGTTCATGGTCAATCTACATATGATATTGATAGAAAAAATATTATTGGGGTGGATGAAGTGTCAGAGCAATATATTGAAAAAAATACAGTAAATGGTCGCTTTGTTCAACGAGAAGAAAAGAAAGATACATTTGGTTGCGAATTGCCAAATGGAGATGTTATTGGGAAACAAAGTTATTGGTTAAATAATGATTTTGTTTTGAATTATATAAAAGAGCATAGTGGTGAATTGGCATATAACATTGCGTGGGAAAAGAAATAAAAAGGATCTTTACAAAAACAATAAAATAAGATATTATATGTAAAGAACGATCGTTCGAATAATAAAAGAAGAGGTAATGTAAAGTGAAGAAAACAGTTTGCGAATTGTTTGCCGGAGTTGGTGGTTTTAGATGTGGACTTAATAATATAAAAACAACAGAGGATTACGGTAAAGAAGAAAAATGGGATACAGTTTGGTTTAGTCAATGGGAGCCGGCAGAGAAGAATACACAGTACGCACATGACTGTTATGTATATCGGTTTGGAACACGATTAGATAATAATGGTAAAGATACTACGAATTATAATATTGAAGATGTAGATAAAACAACACTTCCCGATTTTAACCTGTTAGTCGGCGGATTCCCGTGCCAGGATTATTCTGTAGCATCTTCATTAGCTACATCCAAAGGACTTGAGGGAAAAAAAGGAATTTTATGGTGGTCAATACGTGAGACATTGGAAGCAAAGAAACCACCATTTGTATTATTAGAAAATGTAGACAGATTATTGAAATCCCCAGCTAAACAAAGAGGTAGAGATTTTGGGGTGATTCTTGCATGTTTTCGAGATGAAGGTTACACCGTAGAATGGCGAGTGATTAACGCTGCGGAATATGGATATCAGCAGAGAAGACGCCGAACATTTATTTTTGCTTATAAAAATGATACAAAATATGCGGATAGAATTTTGAAAGAAATTCAGTATACTGGGAAATTGAAAGAAGATAAAAAAATAGAATGTATGGAAAAGGCAGTTCTAGAAGATGGATTTTTCGCAAAAACATTTTCTGTAAATAGAGCGGAAAATGCTAAGATGAAAGTTAAGGAATTGCCAGCAGAAGTGGGAGAAGTATCAAATACATTTCAATGCGCATTTGAAAATTCCGGAATAATGAAGGACGGAATAATCTATACAATAAAAATTGTACCGAATTATCAGGGAAAACAAATAACATTAGGAGATGTTATGGAGACTGGAGAAGTTGAAGAACAGTACTTCATTCCAGAGGAAAAACTATATTATACAGATCCGTCTGTGACACATAGTGATGAAACAGAGCAACGTCTTCCAAAGGAAGATAGACAGACCTGGCAATACCTGAAAGGTGCAAAAAAATTGTTACGTACAAGTTCAACAGGTCATGAATATGTATTCTCAGAGGGTGCTATTTCCATGATCGATCAGGAAGATAAACCGGCACGTACAATGCTGACATCTGAAGGTGGATTCAGTAGAACAACTCATATTGTGAAAGATAAGATGACTGGAAGAGTGAGATTACTTACTGCAACAGAAGCAGAACGAATTCAAGGATTTCCTACAGACCATACAAAGTATTGTCTGGTTAAGGGAGAAGCAGTGGAGATGCCATTGAGAAAACGCAGATTTATGATGGGAAATGCACTGGTGGTTAATCTGGTGGCAGATATGGAGAAAACATTAGATAAAATTTTTAATCAAGAATTATAGAGATATGAATAAATATGGTGATAAGTGAGTATATCTAAAGAAAAGAGGAATAGGAATGCTGATAATGTCAAAAATATTTGATCAAAGAATAAATAGTTGGAATTTGTATGTTGAAAGTACATTTGGAGAGTATTTGAAATTTGCAAAGAAGATTATTAATAATAATGAATTACAGAGAAAAAGGGTAAAGACTTCAAAAACGATTTATTCGTTGTTAAAAAATGATTTACAAAAAAGGATGTATTATGCCTCCGCTAGTTTTGGCATTGGTAAAAACAGATATTATTGATGTGGAAAATCCTGATCAAGAGAAGTTATTACAATATATAAATGAGAACAGCAAAAATGTTTTGCTTTTGGATGGCTTACAACGTACTTATACATTGATTGATGCAGATACTGAGATGGAAAAGAAATCGGCGGAAGAATATCAGAAATTTTTGAAAAATAAATTGCGATTAGAAATTTATGTTGAAATTAATAAGTTTGGAATCTTATATAGAATGTTGACGCTGAACACAGGACAAACCCCTATGTCTGCCAGACATCAACTAGAAATGCTTTACAGTGATATGTTAAATACAGAGTTTGAGGGTGTGAAATTAGTAACAGATAAAGATGGAAAAGCAGATCCGGATGAAAATGAATTTATCTTTAAAAACGCGATTGAAGGATTTAATTCTTATATGAATCGTAATGAGCTGCCAATTGACAGGCAAGATATATTAGAAAATGTTAAAATGCTTGAAAATATGTCTGATGAAGATGTTTCGGAGGACTTGTTTAAGGAATTTCTTGAAACATATATGAAATTATTTGGTACTTTGAGAAAATCACAGATAATCATATTGTTGATGAAGATGAATTGATTGAATATGGAATAAGTGAGTCACCATTTGGAAAAAAGTGAGTAAAATATTTTCTACATCGCAGGCACTAACTGGATTTGGGGCTGCTGTAGGAAAGATGAAGGATTTAGATATTATAAAATCATTAACGGATGTTTCAGGAATAGTAGACAAATTAGAAGAAAAAAACGAAGGATATACCTGGATGATGGAACTGTTAAGTAAGTTGGATAGAATAAAAGTATCTTCCAAGAAAATCGGAAATGCACAAAGAATGTTTTTTCAATATTTCTATAGGGAATTATTGAACGTAGAAAGCGATTCTTATTTAAATTTAGATGCAGCAGTTCAGAATGGATATAAAAAATACTATAGCCAGGTGATTTAGCGATGTATTTTAAGTTTATTGATGCAGAAGTAGAGTGTGTAGATTTTCAATATAATGATGCAGAAAATATTTTTGAAATAAAAGATGCGGAAGACAATCTTATATGCGAATATTATCCAGAACTAGAACTAGATTCGGAATATAATCCTAAAGAATTTGAATGCTATTTATTAAAAAACGATAGGGAGGACTATTCGGAAAATAGTATTTTTCAAGTATACGTATCAAAGAAGCGGATTGGGTGGATTTTTCCAATACAAGCATTGATGTCTAAGCAACATGATTATGTTGAAAATAGATTCTTTTTGAAATATGCGTATATAGCTTGTTATTGGCTTTTAGAAAATATAAAGTGCAATAATCAGAGGTTTTCAGAGAAGATAGAATTATTAGATTTTTATAATGATAGAATAACTATTTTGGTTTTAGATAAAGGGAATACAGATAAGATTAGTAACTTTAATCTTGAGGATTATACAGTGAGTTTATATCAAAAGGGTTATTCTTATTCTGGAAAAGGAAATTTGTGTTCTGCTATCGAGAAAGCTGACAAACGGATAAGTTTACAACCGATTTCTAGTGAATTGCGTAATATAGAGTATATACATACATTGTTTAAAAAAGAAATACCTAAAGAGCAAGAAGCATTTGCAAAATTTCATACATATTATCAGATTATTGAAATATTGATATCAGTTGTTTTCGAAGACAAATTTAAAACATTTGTGGCAGAATTGATGGATAATACAGGTGCCCTTTTTGATAAACGTGACGAATTGGGAAATATGGTTCTTGAAAAACAACGAGTGAAGTGGTTGTTTTCAAATTATGTGGAAATATCTGGAGAGAATGTGAGAATTTTAGATGATTATTGCAAAGAGATGTTACAAGTAAATGGGAAAAAAATATCTGCTACTATGGCAGAAAATTTATATTCTGTAAGATGCTTGTTAGTGCATAATATGTATATATTAAGTGATGAATCGCACCGACTGTTAAGAGAACTTGATAATGCCTTTATTGATGTATTGATGGATATGCTATTATCGTTTAATACTAAAAGAGGGAAAGTGGATGTGGAACAGTGATAACACCATGATAACAAAATCCCCAAAAACCACATGGACACAGCGGAAAATCTGGATTTTTTCCCACGAATCACACGAAAAATCACCATTTGTACACCGCAATACACCGGTCTGATACCGTGAAGGCGGACGTACTGTAGGATCAGGCCGTGTTGCTACAGTTATCGAGTAATATTCGATAAGCAATGAGCAGTGTAGGGACGAGGAAAATATCCGATGCGAGTTTACTCGTATGAGGATATTTGACGAAGGACTTACAGGGCGAATGCCCGACCGAGATGAAGCGTAGCGGAATCGAGGTGTACTGCGAATAGAATAGATAAATTATATATAGTGTTATCGTAAGATAACTTTGTGTCCAAGCGTAAGATTACCCCGGAACCGTAAGGTTTCCGGGGTTTTTCTGTTGTGTGTATAGGAATAAAGGTTGGCTCTATTTTATAGATTATTTAGATGCACCATATTCGGGTTTATGTTACAATATCCCCAGACAATAAAACTTTACCATACAGGTTTAAAAGAGAGAAGAGAGGGGTATTTTATGTCACCGGCAGGAAGAACTAGAAGACGAAGCAGAGGAAGAAGGAAAAAACAGAGGAACACAGGGCGTATTGTGTTTTGTACATTTGTGGAAGTCATTGTAATTGCTGCCCTTGTTATGATGATAGGCTGGGATAAGGGGAGTGGGAGAAATGGCCTTTTTAAAATTCAGCCAGCCTGTTGTAAAAGAGCTTGATATAAGCGGGATTCAAAGCCCGTATGCAGTTCTTATGCAGGCGAACAGCGGAAAAATTCTGGCTCTCAGGGAGCAGAAGAAAGAATTTATCCTGCGTCTATGACAAAAATGATGACAGCAATCCTGTCAATTGAAGAGATAAAAGACTTAGACCAGGAGATTGCCCTTACTCAGGAAATGTTTGCGGGGCTTTATGAGCAGGATGCCACACAGGCGGGATTTCAGCCGGGAGAGAATGTACGGGCAATCGATCTGGTATATGGAGTGCTGTTGCCATCAGGTGCAGAGTGCTGTATTGCCCTGGCAGATTATATTTCTGGTTCTGAGGAAGCTTTTGTAGAGTTGATGAATGAGAAGGCAGCAAAAATCGGAATGAAAAACACACATTTCTGTGACAGCACAGGGCTTCATAATCCGGAACATTACAGTACAGTTCTTGATATGGCAGTTCTTTTAAAATATGCTCTCAGAAATGATACATTCAGGGAAATCATGGAAGCTTCCCGCCATTCTACAGGAATTACCAATATTCATCCCGATGGAATAACCTATTATAGTACCATGTTTAAAAATCTTTCCAGTCCTGCAGTTACAGGAGGGGAAATAAAGGGTGGTAAGACGGGATATACAAGTGAAGCAGGTCTTTGTCTTGCCAGTTTTGCGGAAATAGAGGGACGGGAATATATCCTTGTGACGGCAGGCGCTCCGGGAGGCGCCGGAGCAGCCCGTCATGTACAGGATGCAGTAGAGATTTACAACAGATTAGGTGAGACAATATTGTCTATGGAAAACAGTTCAGATACTTAAAAACACCCCGAAAGGAATTCCTTTCGGGTGTTTTTTTGCCTGGAAAGTTCTTTTTATTAGCAGGTTGCGCCGCCCTTTAAGTGTTTTTTCGCAGCAAGATTCTCTTCTTTTCTTGCAAGAAGACTGTCGGAGAGGAGCTGCTCCTGTACATTTTCAAAGCCGAGACGATTTACAGTATCTGCAAAACGTTCACCTGTGATTCCCTGTTCACGGAAAAAGAAGGATGGCTTTCTC
>ENA-OQAB01000146-OQAB01000146.1-human-gut-metagenome-genome-assembly--contig:-NODE-146-length-40576-cov-4.807931_pt1 | contig 40576 bp, 41 predicted proteins | sample MGYA00242490_ERZ504517 | MGnify/ENA primary metagenome ERZ504517 (study PRJEB26092, sample SAMD00036298) | human gut metagenome | host: Homo sapiens | study: EMG produced TPA metagenomics assembly of...
ATTAGCATGATGTGGTCGGATACGGTTTGGACATAGGGCTTTGCCCAGCAGCACTCCACGCTGGCAGAAAAAAGAATATTATCGAGATAGGGATACTCTGAGCCATCATCACTGGGAAAGGTTACAATAGGGCGCTGTGCCGTGTTGACCGGCGTCATCCCCTGAAAGCCATCCAGCTCGGAAAAATCCAGAATATTGAAATCCCCCATCAGCAGGCAGGGCGCTTTCCCCCGCAGCGTTTTGCTGATTACCGCAATCTGATTTGTGCGAAGCTCCGTTCGTTCAAAAGAGAGGTGCGTATTATAAATACGCACAGGGATGCCATCCGCCCGGATGGTCACGCCTCCCAGCACGCGGCCCTCCTCCAAGCCTGTCTCCAGCCGGTGCAGCTCCACCGCCTCAAACGGATACCGGCTTAGAATGCCGATCCCATATTCATTACCAGGCAAGCCAATCGCCGGGAAAAAGCGGTAGTACGGCAGTGTTTTCTGCGAGAGCATACGCAGCAGATTTTTGCCGCCCGCCCGCGTGCCGCCGCGATCCAGCTCCTGTAGGCACACGATATCAAGGCTGTTTGTGTTGATATCCTGCGCAATCTCCTCCACCGCCGTGCCGTCAACGCAGTTTTTCACATTATAGGTCGCCACCCGGAGCGTCACGCTCTGTGCTGGCGTTATATTCTCCGGCGGGGCGACGGGCCTTGAGCCGCTCCCCGGCACGCCGTCAAGATACCCGAGCACGCCGGTCACAAACTGTAAAACAATCAGGAAGCCGGCAAGCAAGGCGCTTCCGATTTGCTGCAACATATCCATTCCTCCATTTGATTGCATCGCTCAATTTGATTTTGATAAGCTTCTTCTGAATTTTAATCGTTCCCACCCCCAATGTCAAACATTCTTCAAGCCAAAGTTGCGGGGCTTACTAGAAAAATGCGATGCAACGCGGGAGCGCAACGCAAAAAGAGCTCCGTCCGATGCATGCACACAGGGCGGAGCCAAATGGAAAGGGGTATGAATACGTCAAAGAGTAAATAGCGAAGCGGCGCTAAAACGTTCCCTCCTGCTCACCCGCAAGCGTCAGAGAAATATTCAGGTTTCCATTGCGCTGGCGGATTGCGTCGAGGAACGCTTTTTGCTCAGCCTCCTCCTTCATTTGGATATCATAGACAACCTCAAACAGCGCGCCGAAATCACTTGTTTTCACCTTTTTGCGCGTCCAGAATACCGTATATCGTTCTAAAAGATCGTCAAACAGGCCGTGGAAATTAAGGTTTTCCGGCACAGTAATCTTCAGTGTCATCCGCGCCGTTTTCGGTTGGCCAAAATGCACGATCTGCAAAATAGCCATCGCCGCGCAGAGGATCATCGCAAAAAGCACTGCATAGCCGATATAGCCCATGCCGCACGCAAGCCCCACGCCAAGAGTGAAAAACACATAGGCGATATCCTTCGGATCGCCCGGCGCACTACGAAAACGAATGAGGGAGAACGCACCGGCCAGGCTGAACGCCCGCGCCACATTATTGCCCACCAGCAGGATGATAACAGCGATGATGGCGGGGAGCATGATAAGCGTTACGGGGAAGCTGGGGGTATAGCCCTCCTTTTGATGCGTCAGCAAGTAAGTCAGGCTGATCAGCAGCCCCAGCAGCAGGGAAGCTCCTATAATCAGGAACGCGTTCAGCGGGGTTAGTTCATCCACAATAGAAGAAAAAATAGTCGTCAGCATTCAAAATCGACCCTTTCTTAGTTCAAATAAATGGGATATATCAAGAAACCCGTTTTCTCCACTGGGCACTTGGGCGGCGTCGCACGGATCCGCCCGCAGCCACTGCTGATATTCCGTACCGTATTTGGAAAAGCCGCGGCTGTAAATCTCTAGGGCGGACAGCTCACGCACGAGCCAAAGCGGCAGTGTACCTAGCGTTTTAATCTCCATCAGGCGCTGATCCTCCGGAATCAGAAGCCCGCCGAAGGAGCCGGCCTCCAGCAAAAGCTGTTCACGCCGTGTGCAAATTTCACGGTCAAAGGTGACACGCAGAGTTGGATCTTCCTTCCCTGTAAACGCGAGCCTTTTGTAGCTGATATAAGCCGCCGGACGAACCGCATACAGGTTTAAAAAACAGCTGATCTCCCGAAGCACCTCCCGCGAGAGGTAATCAGGCATTACGGGCAGCGCACCGCCGGCAAGGAGCCGGTAGGCCTCTCCCAGCGGGAGCTCCACGCGGCGCTTTGCCGTAACGCCGCCAATCTTTTTTTTCAATTCTACAAACACCGGCTCCTGCTGCGAACGAGGAATGCGATAGCTGCGCACGCGGAGCTTTTCTTTATAATAAGGGTGCGAGAGGGAATGCCGGATCAAGTCATGATGTTTCGTATCATAATATAGACTGTATATCTCATAATCCTCACCGTTTTCACAGTAGCTATCGAGGCCCATGTGCTTCTCTAGCGAGGGTAAGAGCGTCTGATACTGTGTCAGGGTCAGCAGATACTTCTTTTCATACCTCCGAAAGGTTGCAATGGCCATCCCAATCCTCCTTTGCCGGCGCATCCATCGCGCCTGCTAAATTGCTATCAGTATAATCCCATTTTCTGAAATTCCTCTGAAAAAAGGCTTTCAGGATCCTTTCAGCTAAATTGGTTACAATGCCGAGGGGCAAAAGGAGAGGAAGGGCGTAGAATAGCGTCAAACACATTGTTTGACGCATACATATAAAAACTGAAAACAAAGGGATGTGTTTCGAATGCGAATCCTGATTGTGGAAGATGAAATCCGCCTGGCTGAAGCGCTTGGCCAGATTATGGAGGAAAATAAATACACGGCGGATATCGTGCACGACGGAGAGGCCGGCCTCGATTACGCACTCAGCGGGATCTACGATGTGATCGTGCTGGATGTGATGCTGCCGAAACGAAATGGGTTTGACATTGTGCGTGAATTGCGCGCGCAGAAAGATCAAACGCCGGTTCTGCTCCTGACGGCAAAAGACGAGGTGCAGGATAAGGTGACAGGCCTTGACTGCGGCGCGGATGACTACCTGACCAAGCCCTTTTTCACGGAGGAGCTGCTCGCTCGCGTGCGTGCCCTCTCCCGCAGGCAGGGCGATGTGGTGCTAAACGAGCTCTCCTTTGGGGATTTAACGCTCAATTTATCTGCTTATACGCTGCAATGTGGCGCAAAAAGCGTTCGCTTGGGGCGCAAGGAGTTTGAAGTGATCCGCCTGTTGTTATCAAACCCCAAGATTATCCTCTCCAAGGAGACGCTACTACTAAAAATCTGGGGCAGCGAATCTGAGGCGGAGGATAATAACGTGGAGGCCTATATTTCCTTTCTGCGCAAAAAGCTTGCCTTTCTGCACAGCACGGTGCAGATCGCCACCGCGCGCAAGCTCGGCTACCATCTGGAGGAAAACGCCCATGCTGAATAAACTGCGTTGGAAGTTTGTGTTGATCAATATGATTCTGGTCACACTCGTGCTGACCATCGTTTTCACAGCGGTGCTGGCCTCCTCCTACCACCGGCTGGAGATGGACAGCGTGCAGGCTATGGAGCGCGTTCTGCGCGAAGGGGATACCGCCTTTCCCAAGCGGGAAATCGGCGGCAAACTGCCCGGCGGAAAAGCGCCGCAAAAAATGATGACAGCCGCGTTTTATGTTGAGCTGGATGGCGGCGGCGCTGTCCAGAGGGTCGTGGGCGAAAACGTGACGGTTATGGACAACGGCGCGCTAAACGCCATCGTATCGGCCGCACGCGCACAAGGAAAACCCTCCGGCGTTATCCGTGGCGAAAGCCTGCGCTTTCTCATCCAGGGCAGCCGCATCGCCTTTGCGGACCGCGCCGGCGAGATCGCAAGCCTGACCTCCTTGCTAAAAACCTCCGCGCTCGTCGGCCTTTTTGGCCTGCTCGCCTTTTTTGGCATCAGCCTGTTTCTCGCGCGATGGGCGCTGCGTCCTCTCGAAAAATCATGGCGGCAGCAGCGGCAGTTCGTAGCGGATGCCTCCCATGAACTAAAAACGCCTTTGACCGTGATTCTCGCCAACATGGGGATCGTCCTCTCCCACCGGGATGAAACCGTGCAGAGCCAGGCAAAATGGCTCGAATACACCCAGACGGAGGCGACCCATATGAAGGAGCTCGTGGGGAGCCTGCTGTTCCTCGCACAGGCGGACGACGTCCGGCAGGCGCTCACGCTCTCTGAGCTGAATTTCAGCGACACGGTCTGGAGCAGCGTGCTGCTGTTTGAGTCTCTTGCCTTTGAGCAGAGTAAAACGCTCACAAGCGAAATTGAAAAAGACGTGGTGCTCCTAGGCGATGAGGAGCGGCTGCGCCGCATGACCGCCATCCTGCTGGATAATGCCATGAAATACTCCGGCGAGGGCGGCGCCGTCACGCTCCGGCTGCAAAAATTGCAGGAGAAGGCTGTGCTAACAGTGCATAATACCGGCGATCAAATTCCCGCGGATCAAATCCCCCATATCTTTGAGCGGTTTTACCGGGTGGACAGCTCCCGCACCCGTGCGCAGGGCGGTTATGGCCTCGGCCTTTCGATCGCGCAGAGCATCGTGCAGGCCCACCACGGCAAAATCCATGCGCAAAGCGACACACAGGGCACCACTTTCACCGTGGCTCTTCCAATGTGTACACAGCGAACGATAAAGTATAAGAAAAAAGTAACAAAATAAGAATTCTACCACGAATTCATTCTTCGTTCACACTTCTTTTATTGACATCCCTTCCGCAATCACGTACACTAATAGGGTGGGCTCTTTTGCCCATAGGGAGGGATCAAATCAAATGGCTGTTAAGCATAAAGCGCAACGCGCGGCGGCGGGGGCGGTCCTCGACCAGCTGCTCAAATATGTGGACAAGGATCCGCAGGCAAACCTGCTGAAACTGATGGACAAGGTCCAGGGCATCGTTGGGAACCTTTTTCCCGCAAAATCCCTGGAGGGAATCCGCAAAGGCGCGGAAGACCCGGAGAACGTGTGGAATCAGTTTGCGATGAGTATCCTGCGCGATATCGACCGCGACGTAATCAAAAAAATGTTTCTCGCGCTCGGACTTCACGCCGCCTACCACGGCACAAAAACCGTGCGCGAGAATCGTGAAAAATACCAGTGCAATATCCCCTGGATCATTCTGCTCGACCCAACCAGTGCCTGCAACCTCAAATGCAAGGGCTGCTGGGCGGCGGAATACGGCCATCGCCAGAGCTTGAGCTACGAAGAGCTCAGCGAGATTGTCCGCCAGGGCAAGGAAATGGGCACCCATTTTTATATGTTCACGGGCGGGGAGCCGCTCGTGCGCAAGGATGACGTAATCCGCCTGTGCGAAGAAAACCCGGATTGCGCCTTTCTGGCCTATACGAACGCGACGCTTGTCGATCAGGCGTTCTGCGACGACATGAAGCGGGTAGGCAACTTTGCCCTTGCCATCAGCATTGAAGGCACGCGCGAAAGCAATGACGCCCGCCGCGGTGAAGGCGTTTACGACAAGGTCATGTCCGCCATGGACCTGCTCAAGAAGAATAAGCTGCTCTTCGGCATTTCAGTCTGCTATACAAGCCAGAATGTCGATGCGGTCACAAGCGATGCATTCATCGACCTAATGATTGAAAAGGGAGTCAAGTTCGGCGCGTATTTTAACTATATGCCGGTCGGGCACGACGCCTACCCAGAGCTAATTCCCACGCCGGAGCAGAGAAAGCATATGTATGATTGGCTGCGCAAAATGCGTAACGGCAAAACCGGCAAACCCATGTTCGTCTTTGATTTTCAGGACGACGCTGAATATGTCGGCGGTTGCATCGCGGGCGGACGCAACTATTTCCACATCAATTCCGCGGGCGATATCGAGCCCTGCGTATTCATCCATTTTTCGGATTCCAACATCCGCACACACACGCTGATTGAGGCGCTGCGCCGCCCCCTGTTCCAGGCCTACTGGCGCGGTCAGCCGTTCAATGATAACCATCTGCGCCCCTGTCCGATGCTGGAGAACCCTGACTGCCTGCGCAGGATGATCGAGGAGACGGGTGCAAAATCCACTGATCTCATTTCGCCGGAGAGCGCGGAAATGCTGTGCGCAAAGTGTGATAAATTCGCCGCAGCCTGGGCCCCGGAGGCGGAAAAGCTCTGGGCATCCAGGGAGCACCCCCACCCGAAAACGCAATATTACCGCGACACACCGGAGGGTAAACGCGAGGCGGAGAAACAGGCCGCACGGTCGGGCGAGAATGAAAAGCAGTAGCCACAACTTGCAATGGGGCAGGGAGCAGTTGCTCTCTGCTCCTTTTTCTGAATTCATTCCAGAGGGGAGATTTTCCGTTTGTTTCAGGTAACCCGGCAGGGCAGCCAGATGATTGTCGACATCCATGGCATGCATGCGCGCGAAGCCCGTTTTCGGCTCGATTTGCTCATCGACAACGCACCGGAAGAGGTGAGGGAAATCATTGTCATTCACGGCTACAGCCATGGGCAAGTGCTTAAAAACATGGTGCGAAACGATCTCACCAGCACGCGGATCAAAACCATTCGCGCCTCTTACAACGCCGGGCAAACCGTAATAGAGCTGCGCAAACACAAGGGAAAACGGCCCAGATAGCAAACGTAACCAAGCCCCGGCTCCGCCATATTATGCGGGGCTGGGGCTATTTTTGATTGCAATGGATACCGTCAGTTTTCAGCGGAAGGGGCGGCTGAAAACCGCACCATTTTCCTTCCCTGCCCCTCATAAAACGTGAGCTGCATTGTTTTGCCGCTCTTTGTATTCTTGACCTTTAGCACATCGCCCTCGCGCTGCGTTTCACCGGCCGCAAGCGCCTGATAAAACGCCTCGAACGCATCGATCTCCGCATCCGCCGGATAGGCCGTGCCCTCCGGGATGACGGACTGCCCGGGGTACATCTGGATTTCCGCATTTTTCACCAGATGATAGGGGAAATATACCAAGCTTTCCCCGCCGCCCGTCTCCGCCTGACCGAAGCTCGCCACCGGCGCGAACAGGGCGTAGCGCGGCTGCTCATCCCCCTCCGCATTCGGTACGCGCGCGAGCAGGAAGAAAGCAGAGCTTTCAGCTTCTTTCTTTGTGAACAAAATATATTGTTCCTGATAGACGGCCGTATCTATATTTTCTGCGTCGACGGCGCGCTTCTGTATTTTTTCTTTTAACTCGATCAATGAGTCTGACGATACAAAGCTCGTAAAGGAACCGCCAACCTCCCCACGCCGGGCAACAAGCTTCGCAGAGAAGGATTGGCCAGAGAGCCCGTCGCGCGCTGTAATATGAGTTAGTGTCTGATAGCCGCCGCAGGCGGGTAGGGTCAATAAAAGCAATGCTGTGAGCAAAATAGACAAAAATTTTGTTCTTTTCAATTTTACGCCCCCTTTTGATTCTCTTATCTTCATGATAGCATCGTCATTGCAAAAGTCAAGAAAACAAAAATGCCCACGGCGCAATCCAATACGCCGCAGGCAGCCGGAGATCTTTTTAATTTCAATTTACAGCGTCGCGATATCCGTCAAATTCACCGTATCCGCTTCCACAATCCGCGTGCTCTCCATGATTGCCTTCGCAGCGTCCAGGCTCGTCAGGCAGGAGCAGCCCGCCTCCACCGCCAGGCGGCGCAGCTTAAAGCCGTCGCGGTTTTCAAGCCTGCCGTGCGTGGGCGTGTTGATGATGAGGGAAACATCCTCCGCCGCGAGCATATCGTGGATATTCGGCGAATCGCCGGAGATTTTGTTGATCGGCTCAGCCGGCACGCCCGCTGCCATGAGCGCCTTGCGCGTGCCGGGCGTTGCATAGAGCCGGAACTGCATATCCTTCATGTTTTTGAACATTTCGCAGATTTCCGCCTTATCCTTATCGCGAACGGTGACGATGATTTTGCCATCCTTCGGCAGATGCACGCCCGCGCCGTCAAAGGCCTTGAGCAACGCTTCATCATAACTCCTAGAGATGCCAAGCACCTCGCCGGTGGATTTCATCTCCGGGCCTAGGCTCGTATCCGCTCCGAGAATTTTCTCAAAGGAGAACACCGGCATTTTGATCGCGTAATAGCCGCTGTGGCGATAAAGCCCAGTGCCATAGCCCATATCGGCCAGCCGCTCGCCAAGCATGGCGCGTGTTGCGAGCGCAATGGCGGGGATGCCGGTCACCTTGCTGATATAGGGCACCGTGCGGGAGGAGCGGGGGTTCACTTCGATAATATAAACCGTTTCGTTATAAACAATGAACTGGATGTTCATCATGCCGACCACCTGCAACGCGGACGCAAGGCGCCGGGTGTAATCCACGATCGTATCCTGCACCTTCCGGCTCAAGCTGACGGCGGGATAAACGGAGATCGAGTCGCCGGAATGGATGCCCGCGCGGTCGATATGCTCCATAACGCCGGGGATAAGGATATCGCGCCCGTCGCAGATCGCATCCACTTCCACCTCCTGCCCCATGAGGTATTTATCAACCAGCACCGGGTGATCCTGAATCGTGCGGTTGATGATCGCCATGAATTCGCAGATGTCCGCGTCGGAAGCGGCAATCTGCATGCCCTGCCCGCCGAGCACGTAGCTCGGGCGCACCAGCACGGGGTAGCCCAGCATATGCGCGGCGGCAAGCGCCTCTTCCTCCGTGAATACCGTTTGCCCCTTCGGGCGCGGGATGGCGCACTGCTCCAGGATTTCGTCAAAACGCTCGCGGTCCTCCGCCGCGTCCACATGGTCGGCGTCCGTGCCGAGGATTTTCACGCCGAGATCGTTGAGCGTTTCGGTGAGCTTAATGGCCGTCTGGCCGCCGAACTGGACGATCGCGCCGTCCGGCTTTTCGAGCTCAACGATATTGGTCACGTATTCGGGCGTGAGCGGCTCGAAATAGAGCTTATCCGCCACGTCAAAATCCGTGGAAACCGTTTCCGGGTTGTTATTGACGATCACCGTTTCGCAGCCCGCCTTTTTTAGCGCCCAGACGCAGTGCACGGAGCAGTAGTCAAACTCGATGCCCTGCCCGATGCGAATTGGGCCGGAGCCGAGCACAAGCACCTTTTTGCGGTCGCAGGAGGGGTCCACCTCGTTCTCCACCCCGTAGTCGGAGTAGTAATACGGCGTTTGCGCCCGGAATTCGGCGGCGCAGGTATCAACCACAGAGAAGGCGGGCTGGATGCCCCACATCTTGCGCATGTTTTTCACCGCAGCGGGCGTGATGCCGATATCCTTGGCAATCACGCTATCTAAAAAGCCCATCTGTTTGGCCTTGAGCAGTGTTTCTTTATCGCTTACGCCGCTGCGCAGCTTTTTCTCCATATCCGTAATGGATTGAATTTTATAGAGAAACCAGTAGTCAATCTTTGTGATTGCATGGATGGTTTCCAGTGGGATTCCGTTATAAATTGCGGCGGCAACCGCGTAAATGCGCTCGTTGTCAATGTGGTGAAGCTGCTCAATGAGCGCTTCATCATTCATCTCCAGAAGAGCGGGCACCATCAGGCTCTCGCGGTGCTCCTCCAGCGAGTGGACCGCCTTTAAAAGCGCCGCCTCAAACGAACGGGAGATCGCCATGACCTCGCCGGTCGCCTTCATCTGCGTGCCAAGCGTGCGCTTGGCGGTGACGAATTTATCAAACGGCCACTTGGGGAATTTCACCACGCAGTAGTCGAGCGCGGGCTCGAAGCTTGCAAAGGTCTTGCCCGTGACTGCGTTCGGGATTTCGTCGAGCCCCAACCCCAGCGCAATTTTCGCCGCCACGCGCGCAATCGGGTAGCCCGTCGCCTTAGAGGCCAGCGCGGAGGAGCGGGAAACGCGGGGGTTCACCTCGATCACCGCGTATTCAAAGGAATCTGGGTTCAATGCGTACTGCACGTTGCACCCGCCCTGGATGCCCAAGGCGGAAATAATGTTGAGCGCAGAGGAGCGCAGCATCTGGTAATCCTTATCTGAGAGCGACTGGCTGGGCGCAACGACGATCGAATCGCCCGTATGTACACCCACCGGGTCGAGGTTTTCCATATTGCAGACGGTGATGCAGTTGCCCTTGGAATCGCGCATCACCTCGTATTCAATTTCCTTCCAGCCCGCGATACAGCGCTCAATGAGCACCTGCCCCACGCGGGAAAGGCGGATGCCGTTGTGCGCGATCTCGCGCAGTTCCTCTTCATCATCCGCGATGCCGCCGCCGGTGCCGCCAAGCGTATAGGCCGGGCGGACGATGACCGGATAACCGATGGAGGCGGAGAATTCCAGCGCATCCTCCACCGTTTCCACCACCTTGGAGGCAACGCACGGCTCGCCGATGGAAAGCATGGTATCTTTAAACGCCTGCCGGTCCTCCGCCTTCTTGATCGCATCTGCGTTAATGCCGATCAGCCGCACACCGAGCTCCTTCAAGATGCCCTTCTCCTCGAGCTCCATGGCGAGGTTCAGGCCCGTCTGTCCGCCCAGGGTGGGCAGGATGGAATCGGGCTTCTCCACCTCCAGCACGCGGCGCACGGTTGGGATGGTCAGCGGCTCAATGTAGACCTTATCCGCAATGTCTTTATCCGTCATGATCGTGGCGGGGTTGGAGTTAACAAGCACAACCTCCACGCCCTCCTCATGCAGGGAGCGGCAGGCCTGCGTGCCGGCATAGTCAAACTCCGCCGCCTGGCCGATGATGATGGGGCCGGAACCGATGACAAGGACTTTTTTAATGCTTTGATCGATCATTGCAGCTCCTCCTTCTCAATCATGCGGATAAACTTGTCGAACAGAAACGATGTATCATGTGGGCCGGGGGAAGCCTCCGGATGGAACTGAACGGTGAAAACCGGCTTTCCGTGGTAGACGACGCCCTCAACTGTGCCGTCGTTTACGTTGACGCAGTTGACCTCCGCGTTGCGTGGCAGGCCCTCGGCCTTGACCATATAGCCGTGGTTCTGCGAGGAGATGTAGGAGCGGTCCTCCTCCAGAAACTTCACTGGATGGTTCGCGCCGCGGTGGCCGTATTTCATGCGCTCGGTATCGCCGCCCTGGGAGAGCGCCATGAGCTGATGCCCTAGGCAGATGGCGAAGGTGGGCATCCCGTAATCGTAAAGCTTCGCGATCTCTCGGATGATCCCTTTGCAGTCCTTCGGGTCGCCGGGGCCGTTGGAGAGCATAAGCCCGTCCGGCTTCGCGGCGATGATCTCCTCCGCTGTGGCAAAGCAGGGGTAGATGGTGACCTCACAGCCGCGGCTTGCCAGGCTCCGCGCGATATTGCGCTTCACGCCGAAATCCATCAGTGCGATCTTGGGGCCGGTGTTGCCTTCGCCCACGATCTCAGGCTTTGTAATGCTCACGGATTCCACAAGGCCAACCTGGCGGAACGCCCCGATCACCTCCATGCAGTGCTTCATATTAGAAATATCGTCGGTCATCATACCGCGCATGGTGCCGCTTTCCCGGAGTTTTTTGACAATCGCGCGCGTATCAAGGCCGACGATGCAGGGAATATCAAATTCGTTGAGCACCGATTCCAGAGAAGCGGTACTGCGGAAATTGGAAGGCGTGTCGCACAGCTCGTGCAAAAAGAATGCGCACGGCTGCAAACGGATGGATTCAAAATCCTCGCGGCTAACGCCGTAGTTGCCGATCATCGGGTACGTCATCACCACGCCCTGCCCGGCATAGGACGGATCGGTCAAAATTTCAAGGTACCCGGTCATAGAGGTGTTGAAAACGACCTCGCATGCCATCTCGCGGAATGCGCCGCGGGCCTCGCCCTCATAGATGGAACCATCTTCCAGAACCAGATAAGCTCTCACTGGCTTCACCGTGCCTTCCTGATAAATTCATTGCGCCCAAACGGGCAAAAAAAGAAGCGGGTTCGGCGCGTCTGCCGGTCCCCGCTGTTTCCCGCGAAGGGAAGCATAACGCCGTGCGTAAAAGGGGCAGAGCTTGGCCTATCCCCTTCCTCTAAACGTTAATATTAGCATGTTTCTTTTCAAATTTCAACAGGAATCCACATAAAACAGGCAGGCAGGTGAAAGAACGGCATTGCGCACAAATTATACCTCTCTAATTGCTTGCTTCTCGGCCATTATACATAGATTATTCTATCTTGCCGCAATACACAGAAAAAATATGCAAATTTATGCATTCAGTTGCATAAATAAACAACCAGGGCGTTGCTCCATACCCATTGCGGCAGGGATCAGCATTCTAGAAAAGGCTTCTATCTCTCTTGAAATCCTGCGCCCCTACCGGCTGCCTCAGCACCACGCGGCAGTATCATCCATGGCTTGCCGGAAGCGTAAGCATTTGTGCCCATACCACCCGCTTCTGAAGCAGGAAGAAGCCTGCCTCCCGCTCTGACAACATGCCCATTTTTGAAATGCATGGAAAGCCGATCCCGCGCAATCTGACAATTGATTTCTATCAGGGCAGGCTATATAATATAGGTTATAAAAATAGGCGGCGGAGAAGGGGAAGGTGAGGCACCGTGAAATCTATCCTTCTCGCCCTTCCGCGTGCACAGGCCGCCTCTCAGATGAAAAAAGTGCTTTTGAATGCATCGTTTTCCGTAGCGGGCGTCTATTCCTCAGGCGCGGAGGTGCTTACGGCCGTGAGCGCCCTACCAAATGGCGTGGTAATCTGCGCGCGGCTGCCCGATCTTTCCCCTGCGCAGCTCGCCCAAATGCTGCCGGATGGGTTTGATCTGATTGAGCTAGTTTCCTCCGGCCAGATCCCTGTGCAGGGCTACAGCAATGTGGTGAGCCTTCACCTGCCGCTCAACCGCTTGGAATTCATCGGCATGGTACAAACGCTTGCATGTGCATCGGGCATTGCCTGCGGCACGCATGGCGAGCAGGGCCGCTCCAGCGGCGAAAAGGAGCTGGTAGCTCGGGCTAAAGCGCTGCTCATGCGGGAGCTTTCGCTCTCTGAACCCGAGGCTTACCGTCTGCTCCAGAAGCGAAGCATGGCGACCGGTATGCGCATGGCGGATACCGCACGCAACGTGCTCTTCCACGGCGTGAAGGCGATATGAGAAAGGGTGATTCGATGAAATTCACAAAGATGCACGGCATCGGCAACTGCTACCTATATTTCAACTGCTTCGAAGACCCTGTTCTGAATCCGGCGGAACTGTCCGTCCGGCTCAGCGATGTCCACTTCGGCGTCGGCTCCGACGGCATCATCCTCATCGAGCCGAGCGAAATTGCCGACTGCAAAATGGATATTTACAACGCCGACGGCTCGCGCGGCAAGATGTGCGGAAACGGAATCCGCTGCGTGGGCAAATACGTCTATGACCGTGGGCTCGTCAAAAAAGATGTGATTACCGTTGAAACCCTCAGCGGAATCAAAACACTCTATCTCAACATCGAAGGCGGCGCCGTCAAAACCGTGCGCGTCGATATGGGCAGGCCAATCCTTACGCCCGCCGAAATCCCGGTCAGGCTGCCGGGGGACAAAATTGTCAACCAACGGGTTAAAATAGAGAATGAACGCGCCGCAAAGCCCATCCATGCACATATCACCTGCGTTTCGATGGGAAACCCGCACTGTGTGGTGTTTGAGGATTTTCTCGACGTGGGCAAATTCCCACTGGAGGACTTCGGCCCGAAATTTGAGCGTGACCCGCTCTTCCCGGAGGGGGTCAACACGGAGTTTGTCAACGTCATCAATGACCACGAGGTCAAAATGCGTGTGTGGGAGCGCGGCAGCGGTGAAACCTGGGCCTGCGGCACGGGCGCGTGCGCTGTGGCAGTCGCCTGCGTTCTGAACGGCCGGACAGGCCGGCGGGTGCTCGTCCATCTGCGCGGCGGAGACCTCGAGATTGAGTGGGATGAACGCGCCGATACCGTTTGGATGACTGGCCCCGCCGCGTTCGTTTGCGACTGCGAATGCAATCCGAAGGAGTTCGGGCAATAGCCCGTTTTCCACTTTGTAACAATTTAAAGAAAGGGTGATCGGACCGATGAAAATCAATGAAAATTTCCTGAAGCTTCCAAGTAGCTATCTTTTCTCCACCATCGCTCAAAAAATAGCGGCTTATCAGCAGGCGCACCCCCAGGCGGATATCATTCGCCTGGGTATCGGCGACGTCACCCGCCCCTTGCCTCCGGCTGTCATTGATGCGATGCACAAGGCTGTTGACGAAATGGCGCAGGAGGAAAGCTTCCACGGTTACCCGCCGGAGTATGGGCAGGATTTCCTTTTGGATAAAATTTTAAAATATGATTTTGCCGCCTACGGCGTTTCCCTTGCCGCGGATGAAATCTTCGTCAGCGACGGCGCGAAGAGCGACACTGGAAACATCGGAGATATCTTCGGGGTGGAGAATACCGTCGCGGTGTGCGACCCGATCTATCCGGTCTATGTGGATACGAATGTAATGGCGGGGCGAGCCGGAGATCTATTGGCAAACGGCCGGTGGAGCAATTTTGTCTATCTACCCTGCACGGCAGAGCATCATTTTTTGCCGGAGCTCCCCACGGAGCATGCGGATTTGATTTATCTCTGCTTTCCTAATAATCCCACCGGTATGGCCATTGACTTTGACGGCCTGAAGCAGTGGGTCGATTATGCAAACCGCGAAGGCAGCGTGATCCTCTACGACGCCGCCTACGAAGCCTATATCACACAGGAGGGTATTCCCCACAGTATTTATCAAATCGAGGGTGCAAAAAACTGTGCGATTGAATTCCGAAGCTATTCCAAAACTGCCGGCTTTACGGGCGTACGCTGTGCCTACACGGTTGTCCCCAAAGAGCTGAAGAGAAACGGCGTTTCTCTCAACAACCTCTGGGCGCGCAGGCAAGCAACCAAGTTCAATGGCGTCTCTTATGTTACCCAGCGCGCGGCACAGGCGGTTTATTCTGATGCAGGCCGGCGCGAGGTGCGCAAAATCATTGGTTATTATCAGCGAAATGCCCGCGTGATTGCGGAGGGGCTGCGCGGCGCAGGCTTCCAAGCTTGGGGCGGAGTGAACTCCCCCTATATCTGGCTCAAAACACCGGATGACCTCACCTCCTGGGCATTTTTTGATCAGTTGCTTGAAAAGGCGCAGGTTGTCGGCACGCCGGGCTCCGGATTCGGCCCGGCAGGCGAGGGCTATTTCCGCCTAACTGCATTCGGCGACGCGGCGCGCACTGTGGAAGCAATCGAACGCATTGCCAGCGTTTTTTAAACAAGAATCTGGGAACCGTATCGCTTTCCAGCGCTGCGGTTTCCGGTTTTCTCATTTTTAATCCTGCTGATCCAAAATATTTTATATCAAACGGAGGATGTATTCATGGAGAAGAAAGAGATGCTTTACGAGGGCAAGGCCAAAAAGGTGTATGCGACGCAGGACCCGGATATCCTGATCGTCGACTATAAAGACGACGCAACCGCCTTTAACGGGTTAAAGAAGGGGACGATCACCGGCAAAGGCGTCATCAACAACAAAATGTCCAACTTCATGTGCAAGATGCTCGAAAAGGAAGGGATTCCCACGCATTTCGTCGAGGAGCTCAGCGAGCGTGAAACTGCGGTCAAGCGTGTTACGATCGTCCCTCTAGAGGTTATCATCCGCAACAAGGCGGCTGGCTCCATGGCAAAGCGGCTCGGCCTGGAAGAGGGCACGCAGCTTCTCTGCCCCGTTCTCGAGTTCAGCTATAAGGACGATGCGCTCGGCGACCCGATGATCAATGATTCCCACGCGATCGCATGCGGCTTTGCAACGCAGGCGGATATCGACGCCATCCGCTCCATGGCGCTCAAAATCAATGAAATCATGTGCAACTACTTTGCCAGCGTCAACGTGGAGCTGATCGACTTCAAGCTCGAGTTCGGCCGTTATCATGACCAGATCATCTTAGCGGACGAAATCTCCCCCGACACCTGCCGTTTTTGGGATATGACCACACATGAAAAGCTCGATAAGGACCGTTTTCGCCGCGATATGGGCAGCGTGGAAGAGGCCTATGATGAGATGGCGAAGCGCTTGGGCCTGAAATAAATCAAATTTTAAATCACAGATGCCGGCGCGCCGGCATCTGTGATCGATACTGTTTGGAGGAAACGCATTTGAGAAACCGGCCGCCCTTTGACACGCTGCACGAGGAGTGCGGCGTATTTGGCATTTACGGCGATCTGGAAACGCCCCCGGCGCAGGCCGTTTATTACGGCCTCTACGCCCTACAGCATCGCGGGCAGGAAAGCTGCGGCATCGCGGTCAGCGACCAGGGCGTGCTGAGCGTTCATCGGGCTATGGGTCTGGTCAGCGAGGTGTTCGATGAAGGCGTGCTTGCCTCTCTGCCAGGGCAGGCCGCAATCGGCCACGTCCGCTACTCCACAGCGGGCGGGAGCCTCGTGCAAAATTGCCAACCGCTTCTGATGCGCTATGTAAAAGGCCGCCTTGCTATCGCACACAACGGCAATCTGACGAATGCCGAAACCGTGCGGGAGGAGCTTGCAGGGGGAGGCGCGATCTTCCAGACGACAATTGACTCTGAAGTGATCGCCCATGTGATCGCGCAGGAGCGCATTGCGGCGGGAAGCGTCGAGCAGGCTGTAGTGCGCATGATGGGGCGCATCCGGGGTGCTTATTCCCTGTTGGTGATGAGCCCGCAAAAGCTGGTTGCAGCCCGGGATCCGTTCGGTTTCCGACCGCTTGTAATCGGCAGCCTAGGCAGTTCCTACGTGATTGCATCCGAAACCTGTGCGCTTGATGCTGTCAATGCAGAGTTTATCCGCGATGTAGAGCCCGGCGAAGTCGTCGTCGTGGATGCCGGTGGGTTGCGCAGTATACGCACCCATTGCGCAGAGCAACCTCGGCGCATGTGTGTGTTTGAATATATCTATTTCGCGCGGCCCGACTCTACGCTCGACGGCGTGCGCGTCCACGCAGCAAGGCTGCGCGCGGGGGCGCTGCTGGCAAAGGAGAACCCGGTGGAGGCTGATATCGTGATCGGCGTGCCAGATTCCGGCCTGGATGCCGCCATCGGCTATGCACAGGAGAGTGGCATTCGCTATGAGGCTGGCTTCGTGCGCAACAATTACGTAGGACGCACCTTTATCAAGCCGGAGCAGGGCGAACGGGAGGCCAGCATCAACATCAAATTAAACGTTTTGCGGCAAAGCGTGGCAGGCAAACGCATCGTCATGGTGGATGATTCCATCGTGCGCGGCTCAACGAGCGCGAACATTATCCGCGCGCTGAAGAACGCGGGGGCAAAAGAGGTGCATGTGCGCATTTCTTCCCCAACGCTCCATTGGCCCTGCTATTTCGGCACGGACATTCCTACGCGCGAAGAGCTAACCTCCAACCGCCACACGGTGGATGAGCTTTGTCGAGCCATTGGGGCAGATAGCCTAGGCTTTCTAAGCTGCGAAAGCCTGTATGCACTCGTCGGCACGGAGGAACGCACCTTCTGCGACGCATGCTTTACAGGGGAATACCCCATTCCGCTGGATGAAATCAACGGCAATTTCCTCTCAAAGCAGCCGGCTGGTAGGATCACGAAAAACACGAAGCATGCCGCCGGACATAATTCATCTCTAAACGCACCCGTTTTAGGAAAGGAAGGCATTGAATGAAAGATCGTTACGAATCCCCCCTCAACTCCCGCTATGCCAGCAGGGAGATGCAATATATCTTCTCCCCGGATTTCAAATTCCGCACTTGGCGGCGGCTCTGGATTGCGCTCGCTGAAAGTGAGCAAGAGCTCGGCCTGGAGATCACAAATGAGCAGATCGCCGAGCTGAAAGCACATCAGGATGACGTCAACTACGAAATTGCCCAGGAGCGTGAAAGGCTGGTGCGGCACGATGTGATGTCCCACGTTTATGCCTATGGCGTGCAGTGCCCCAAGGCAAAGCCAATCATCCATTTAGGCGCCACATCCTGCTATGTGGGCGACAATACGGATATCATCACAATGGCCGAGGGCCTGCGTCTGATTCACAAAAAGCTTGTGAACCTCATGGATAAGCTCGCGCAGTTTGCGCTGGCGTATAAAGACCTGCCCTGCCTCGCCTTTACTCACTTCCAGCCCGCTCAGCCGACCACCGTCGGCAAGCGCGCTTCCCTGTGGCTGGAAGATTTGCTGCTTGATTTTGAATCGCTTGAATTCCAACTTTCGCAGATGAAGCTGCTCGGCTCCAAGGGCACCACGGGCACGCAGGCAAGTTTCTTGGAGCTGTTCAATGGCGATCACAGCAAGGTAAAACAGCTTGATCAAAAAATTGCGGAGAAAATGGGCTTTGCGGCCTGTTTCCCGGTTTCCGGCCAAACCTATCCCCGCAAGGTGGATAGCCAGGTTCTTTCCGTCCTGAGCGGCATTGCACAATCCGCAGCCAAATTTTCGAGCGATTTAAGGCTTTTGCAGCATCTCAAGGAGGTGGAGGAGCCATTTGAAAAGAACCAGATTGGTTCCTCTGCTATGGCTTATAAGCGCAACCCCATGCGCAGCGAGCGCATTGCCTCCCTCGCCCGCTATGTGGTCGCGGATACGCTGAACCCGGCAATGACCGCCTCTACCCAATGGTTTGAGCGCACGCTTGACGATTCCGCAAACAAACGCATCAGCGTGGCGGAGGGATTCCTGGCAACAGATGCGATACTGGAGCTGTATATCAACGTGGTCAGCGGGCTGGTAGTCTATCCAAAGGTCATCGAGAAGCGGCTGATGGCCGAGCTGCCATTCATGGCGACGGAAAACATTATGATGGACGCCGTCAAGCGCGGCGGCGACCGGCAGGAGCTGCACGAGGCAATCCGTGTGCACTCCATGGCGGCCGGGAAAGTCGTCAAAGAGCAGGGCGGTGAAAACGACTTGCTCGCACGCATTGCAAACGATCCGCTCTTTGGCACCACGCTTGAGGAGCTGAAGGCCCTCATGCATCCGGCGAATTTTGTCGGCCGCGCCCCGCAGCAAACGGAGGAATTTATAACGGAACACATCCGCCCGATTCTCGACCGCTGTGCAGATGAGCTAGGGCTTGAGGTGGAGATCAGCGTTTGACGCTTTCACGCCAATAAATTCATATCACAAAAGGTGGGAGCCGCACTGGCGGTTCCCACCTTTTTGTTTTCTCCTTTTCAAAACAGCTTTAAATTTGCTGTTTAAGCCCATATTTTACGGCAATCCGTTCCATTTTCCGCAAAAACGGCTTTGCGAACAAAAGGAGAAGCAGCAAATTACAGGCCGCATGAGCCAAATCAAGCGGAAGAGAGGCCGCGCATGCCGCCACCACCGCCCGCAGGGAAAACGGCCCGAAAAAGCCACCGGATACCGTCCAGAGATTCATAAACCAGCCGAATAAAAAGCCCCATACGCATCCATACAGCGAAAGCAGGAGCCCGTGCCGTTTTAGCAGTCGCTGAAGCAAGCCGGAGGATAGCCCCATCATCCCCCAAGCCGACATCTGCCAAACCGTCCACGGCCCTTGCCCCAAGAGCATATTAGAGGTTAGAGCCGTCATCGCGCCCGTCATAAACCCCGCCTGCGGGCCGAATACGATCCCCGTCAAAATAATCAGGCTCGAGGAAGGTTGCACGCTTGGAAGGCCCGCGAATAAAACCCGGCCCGCACAGGAAACGGCCGACAGCAGAGCGATCAGCACCACCGCCTGCGCTCCTGCACGGCTACGCTCAAAGCCCGCAAAGAGCACCAGCAGCACACCGCTCACCGCAAGCAGCAGCGCGGGCAAAAAGGAGCCCTCCCCTTTCTGCAAAAACGCCGCCAGCAGCGCCGCCGCAAGGCAACCGCCGCCCAGTGTCATTCCCGCTCTTTTCGCCCGCATAACGAAAGCACATCCTCATATAAAATCGCATCGCAGCCAAGAGGAGAAAGCGCTTGGCCAATCACAGTGGTATAATACCGGCTTCCTTGAAAAAATCTGCGCGGCTGAGAAGCATCTGCCAGCGCGCCATCAAAGAGCATGGCGCAGCGGTCCGCAAAGGCTGCCGCGAAGGCGATATCATGTGTAGCAAGCAAAACCGGCATGTGCAGCCGGTGCAGCATCTCTCCCAAAAAAGATTTCGCCGCTGGGTCAAGCCCTTTCGTGGGTTCATCGAGCAACAGCACATCCGGGCGGCGAAGCAAAAGTGAAGCAAAGGCCGCCCGCTGCTGCTCTCCACCGCTGAGATCATAAGGGTGGCGGCCGAGTAGCGCCTCCAGCTCAAAGGCGGCCACCATGCGCTCCTGCTCCTCTACGGAGCAGCCTCCCCGCCGGCGGCTGTCAGCAAGCGCTTCCGCCAGCGTATCGGCCAGGAAACACGCCTGCAAGCTTTGCGGCAAATAACCGATCCGCAAGCCTTTTCTCCGTTGAACCCACCCTGCATGCGGCGTCAAAATTCCCGCAGCAAGCTTCAAAAGCGTGCTCTTCCCGCTGCCGTTTCCGCCGAGCAGGCAAAGGAGCTCCCATTCCCTAAGCTCCATGCGCAGATTTTGCAGCACTGGTTCCCCCTTCTCATAGGCAAAGCACACATCTCGAAAGAAAAGCACCGGTTTCCCATAGGACGGTTCCGTCCCAGACGCCTCCTTTTTCCAGCCCCCCGGCAAAAGAGGACGGATGCGTTCCCGCAGCGCAGGCGGCGTCAGGGCGAGCGGTTTTTCCGCATCCAGCGCCAAAGAACACAGCGGCAGCTGCGGCACAAACGGAAGAAACGCTGCATCCTGCTCGCGCCAAATCCGTCGAAAGACCTTTTCCGGCGCTCCACTATATCGTATTTCGCCGTTTTGCAGGAGCATTAGGCTGCTGCAAAGCGCCGCTGCCTCATCGAGCCGGTGCTCCGCCAGCACAACGGTAATCCCCAGCTCCTCATGCACACGGCGGAGCATATCAAAAAAAAGCGCGCGCCGCAATCGGGTCGAGCTGCGCGGTAGGCTCATCAAGTAGCAGCAGCCTCGGCTGCATCATGAGCGCAGCGCAAAGGGAAACTAGCTGCTTCTCCCCGCCGGAGAGAAGCTCCGGCCCTTTGTGCAGCAAATGTTCGAGCCCGAAAAAGCTCACCGTTTCCGCCATACGGCGGCGCATGATCTGAGGCGGCAAGCCGCAGTTTTCCATTGGAAGCGCCAAATCGCTCAGCACGCTAGCTGTCAGCAACTGCGATTCCGGATCTTGAAAAACAATTGCTGCCTCCTGCGGTGAAAGTGCTGTTTCAATCGCCCCTTCTGAGGCCCCGCAGGGGGTAATATCCGGCTTCAGCACTTCGAGCAAAGTGCTTTTTCCACTGCCGGACGCACCGCAGAGGACGATAAAATCCCCCTCCTGGATTTCCAGGGAAATATGCCGCAGGGCAGGCTTTATCCCCATCGCATAGGTAAAGCTATAGTCCCGCAGCGCAATCATCTGCTGTTGATCAGACAAGAAGCTCCCTCCTTCTGTGCGCGGCAATCCAGCATAGCGTCCGGCTTCCAGCCTCCAGTAGGAACGGATAACCGCACGTAAGGCATAGCACGGTAAGGCCCGCCGCCTGGAGAAAATCCATATGCGGCGCCTCAAAGGCGGGAAAATAAAGCCATTTCCCCGCGCCAAGGATGCGCAGGCCAATCATCAAGCCCAAGCTTGTCAACAACAAGCAGCTTGCTCCTGCATCGCGGGCGGTAAAGCGGAATACTCCATAAAAGCTTCGGCTCTGCGCGCCGTATCCACGCGCCCGGAGTGTTCGGGAGGATTGCATGCCCTCCTCCATCGTCCAATCCAGCAGCGCGCCGAGCAACTTCCCTGCATGGCTCAATCGTGCAGGCAGGCCTTCTCCATCCTGCCGGTGCAGCTGCCGCAATTCCCGCGCACGGCGGGTAAGCAGAGGAACAAAACGCATGGACATGCTCAAAATCAGCGCGCTCGTCTGCATCAGGCGGGAAAAGAGGAATAAAATGCGCTCGCTGTCCAGCAGCACATTCAACGAGGGGAACACCATTAGCAGCGCCGCAATCAGCAGCAGATTATGCGCGCCGTAGAGCAGCGATTCCATCGTTACCGGACGCTCCCCGAGATAAAACAGGATATGAATCCCATCACTATTCAAAAGCGGATTCAACACCAAAAGCAGCCCGCCCAGCAAAACCGCACCGCCCAAAAGGCGCAGTGTTTTCTGTATACCCGCCGTCCGGCAGGCAAGCGGCATCATCCAGATCAAAATCACAGCGGTGTAGAACAAGCTATCAAAAAGAAACAGCGCAGCAAACATTTCACAATAATACAAAAGCGCGACCACTGGATGCTGCGTCTGAAAACGTAGGCTCAGCATCTGGGCGGCGTTTTTTCCATATAAATTCTGTTTCATTCTCGATCACAATTTCCCGCCTGAAACATGCGCGCGGATTTTATCAAACGACTCCTGGCTGATCACATGCTCCATCCGGCAGGCATCCTGCGCCGCTATTTCAGGGCTGACGCCGAGCGCCGTTAAATACTCTGTTAAAAGCCGATGGCGCTCATAAATCCGCTCCGCAATCTCGCGCCCAGAGGCCGTCAGGCTCAGAAAACCCTCCCCATCCATCGTGATATGACCCGCCTGGCGCAAAATGGACATTGCCCTTGAAACGCTGGGCTTGGTAACGGAAAGGGCATGCGCCACGTCAATTGACCGCACGCTGCCCTTTTCATTTTTTAGCATAAGAATCATCTCAAGATAATTTTCGCCCGATTCCTGTATTTTCATGGCAAGTCCCCCTTTTTACATCATGTGTTAATCGTAGCCCATTTTGCGCCGTTTTGCAAGGGCAGGCTACCGCCCTAAGCGGGAGAATATAGCTTTTCTCAGCCGGGGCGTATCGCCGTCAAAAACGTAGCCCTCCATCCCGCACTGCCGGGCGGCCCTAATATTCTCCTCCAGATCGTCAATAAAAAAGCATTCCTCTGGGCGAAGCGCATATTTCGTCAGCAGATAGGTGTAAATCCCCGGCTCCGGTTTTGCCATTTGCACTTCGCCTGAAATGACAATTCCGTCAAAGCCCTGTACAGCGTCATAAAAATCCAGATGCTGTGCAAAAAAAACAGATGCGTTTGATAAAAGATAGCGCGGCACATTTTGATCCTTTAAATCCGCTATCAGTTCTGGAATATCGTCCATATAGGGCAGATAGCGGTACCAATCACGAAAAAAAGCGCGGGCAGCCGTATGCAGTCGGCATGGGCAGCCGTTCCAGCGCCTGTGCGGTATAAACCTCATAGGAGATTCGGCCTGCATCTAATGAAGCCCAATCATAAAAAATGGCCTGACGGAACGCCTGGCGATCTGCCTGCGCTTGGCAAAACCGGCCAATCAGTTCCTCCGAATTGTAGCGCCCAATCACAATTGCCAAAATCAAAAAGCAATATTACGTATCATGCTAAGCTCCCCCATGCCTGATTCTCCCGCTTTTTGCTCGTTTCCTGCGCCTCGTAACGCCTCGTCATCAAATACCGTATTCCAAATCAAAATTACTCCCCAAAAGGGTGACAAGGCGCAGATGCACCCATACACAGAGGCCCTAAAAGCCTTTTGATGCGAAGACCTGTTTTGTCGAAGGGGGCCTGCTGCAAATGCAATGGCATTTGCATGCACCCCCATTGCACATCATGCTTTTTGCTTTTCTAAAAAACGCTTGGCCGTGGGGTCAATCGTCTTCCTCATCACTGCCCGCACAGTCGTCGCAATCACAATCAAAGTCAAATTCCAGCTGCAGTGCCACAATTGGGGCATTCGATTGCGCCATCCTCCAGGATACTTTCGTCGAGGTGAATCGATCCTCATGGCATGCCGGGGCATTCCACCTCATACATCTCGTCATCGTCATCGCAGCAATCGCACTCGTCGTCGTAATCACCGAAAACAAGCTCTTCCACATCCGCGAGATCCTCATCAACAGCGTCGATCTGCTCGCCCAGCTCCGCTACCTCGTCCTCCAGATCGGAGACGGTAAGCGCCATATCCTCGAGCACTTCCATAATCGCGTCAAACATTTTGGTTTCCGCCTTGTCCTGCGCAAGGTCAAGCCCCTTCGCGAGGCCCTTGAGATAGGCCACTTTTTCCGTAACTGTCATCATGATAATCTCCTTTTAAAGGTTATAGATTGATCCGGCCATGCCGCATAAATGCCCGGAACAGGACCCCATTTCAATATACCCGCCTGAAAGGGCGCTTATGCACGGCTCATATACTCGCCGGTACGGGTATCAATATTAATCATCTCACCCTCGTCGATAAACAGGGGCACACGAATCTCCGCGCCGGTTTCCAGCGTGGCGGGCTTGGTGGCATTGGTGGCCGTGTCGCCCTTGAAGCCCGGGTCTGTTTTGGCTACTTCCAGCGTGACGAACGTCGGCGGCTCCACGCCGAACACATTGCCTTTATAGGACAGAATCTTGCAGACCATATTCTCCTTGACAAACTTAAAGGTATCCGGCAAATCGCTTGCATTGATCGGGATCAGCTCATAGCTCTCAGGGTCCATAAAATAATAGAGATCGCCGTCGTTATAAGAATACTCCATCTCCTTGCGCTCAATATAAGCGGTCGGGAATTTATCCGTGGGGTTAAAGGTGCGCTCTGTGACGGCGCCGGCAATCACGTTGCGGATTTTTGTGCGCACAAAGGCCGCGCCCTTGCCGGGCTTTACATGCTGGAATTCAATGATCTGATAAACGTTTCCGTCCATCTCAAACGTAACGCCGTTTCTGAAATCACCTGCTGATACCATAACTAAAATTCCTCCGATTAACGTATTATAACTTGAAACGATATTAGTTTATCGTACTTCCTAAAAATTTTCAAGACTTATCTGCGAAAACCTGCCTTATACAGGCAAAACAATCAAATCCTTCGGCGCATTCGTCAAATTTTCACAGCCATCCTGCGTAAGAAAGGCCATATCCTCGATACGGACGCCAAACCGGCCGGGCAGGTAAATCCCTGGCTCCACCGTGACAACATGGCCGGGAGCCAGCACCTGCTTTGACGCAGGCGACAAAACCGGCTGCTCATGGATCTCAATCCCAACGCCGTGGCCTGTGCCATGGCGATAATCGTTGCCATAGCCCTCCCGGGTAATCAGCTCGCGCGCAGCGCGATCCGCTTCCATGCAGGCCACGCCGGGCCGCAAGAAATCGAGCGCCGCCCGCTGGGCACGCAGAACGATATCATACACATTTTTTCGCTCTTCATCCACTTCTCCCACGGCTACCGTGCGCGTCATATCGCTGTGATAGCCGCCTACCACTGCGCCGTAATCCATCGTGACAAAATCACCGGATTGAATCCGGTATTCGGAGGGCACGCCGTGCGGCATGGAGGAGTTGACGCCGCCCACAGCGATCGTTTCAAAGGAAAGCGCCTGCGCGCCATGGGAGAGCATAAAGTGGTCGAGCTCCAGCGCGATCTCCCGCTCCGTCACGCCCGGCCGGATGAAGGTAAGAATATGGTCAAACGCCTGCTCCGCAATGCGCTGCGCGCGGATGATCTGCTCCTTTTCCCCTGCGCTTTTGACCATGCGCAGGGAATCGATCGATTGATCCAGCCCATCGCCTGTATCCAGCTCCACATCCGGCAGCATCGCCTGATAGCGCGCCGCCTGGCTGAGCGTAACACGCTCTGCCTCCAGCATGAGCCGCTTAATCCCGTTTGCCCGCAGCAGCATGGGCAGCTGCGCGGAGAGATTGGTCAGCTCCTCCACCTCACAGCCGGACACAGCCCGGCGCGCCGCTTCAATATAGCGGCTGTCCGTAAGAAAAATGCTCCCACCGCGCGATACGAGCAACACACCTGCCGAGGAGGAAAAGCCCGTAAAATACCGCCTGTTTTCTTCACTTACCACCAGCGCCGCCTGAGCTCCGGGCGCAAGCGCCTGCGCCAAAGCCTGCAACCTCTCCTGCATGGGATCAGCCGTCCTTTCTTCCTCCGGGCCACAGTTACACAGCTGTGGCCCGGCCAAAATATAAGTGGAATGGATGCTTCATAAGCACAAAACACAAATAGGAGGATTCACCATTCCAATATTCTATTCCCGGGAGCCCACTCCCGTTTTCTCATATTCATCCAGCGCTTCAACCGCCAGCCGGTAGCCAAGCTTGCCAAGGCCCGCGATCTGGCCGATGCACACCGGCGCGATGACGGACGTGTGGCGAAACGCCTCACGCGCATGGATATTGGAGAGATGCACCTCCACAAATGGTTTGCCCGTCGCGGCGATTGCATCACGCAGAGCATAGCTGTAGTGCGTGTAAGCGCCCGCATTCATCACGCAGCCGTCATAGCCCTCAAGCAGCACGCCGTGAACAGCGCCGATAAGCTCTCCCTCGCTGTTGGATTGGAAAAAATCAAGAATAATTCCTCGCTCCTGTGCAAACGCCCGCAGCTCATTGTTGATATCCTCCAGCGTCTCACTCCCGTAGACGGACGGCTCGCGCAGCCCTGTCATATTCAAATTCGGCCCGTTGATCACACGCAGTTTCATGGCAATACGCTTCCTTTCTAGAGCTAGGCTTAAGCATCCAAATCGTAAAAGCCCGTGGGATGCAAGCGGTCGAATGCCTCCAGCACCGGCTGCTCCCTCCTGCGGCGGCTTTCAAAAATCTTCACATTGCGCTCTTCCTTGCGAGCAGGATCTACAAAGATGGTCACAGCGCCACAGAGATTGCCGCCCCGGATATCGGTTAAAAGCTGATCGCCCACCACAGCCATCTCCTGCACGCGGATTTTCATGCGCCTGGCCGCACGCCAAAATCCGAAGGGCATCGGCTTTGCGGACATACCAAGTGCCGGTACGCCCGCCATTTCTGATATTTTGCGCGCCCGGGCGGGCAGGGCATTGGATACGATCACAAGCCGGATGCCGCCCTCCCGCATCGTTTGGATCCACTCCGGCACGCCCTCAATAAAAGTTAACACGCTGTCATAGGCAATGGTATTGTCGATATCGAGCGCCAGTCCTTTGATTCCAAGCCTTTTAAGCTCATCCGCCTTTAAGTCAGTCACGCGGCGCACGCGGTAGCGTGGCATTAAAAGATTTTTCATGAAACGGCTTTCCTTTCTTTTCCGCCGATGCCAGCGGGTTCGCCTTTTGGCGCACAAATGAAAAAGCGGGCACGCAGCCCGCTTTTAAAAACAAATCACTTATACTTGCGCTTACGAGCAGCCTCGGACTTCTTCTTTCTCTTCACGCTGGGCTTTTCGTAGTGCTCTCTTTTGCGGACTTCCTGAATGACTCCGTCGCGCGACGTCTGCCTCTTGAACCGTCTCAGGGCGCTATCCAAGGATTCATTTTCTTTTACTTTGACCTGGCTCATCTGTAATTCCCTCCCTCCGGCAAATCGCAGGGGTTGTTTTCCTTTACGGATACTTCGTTATTATACAATAATCCCCTTGCGCTGTCAACCATTTTATCGATAGAATTGCATAAAAATCACCGTTAAAAAATGGGACGGAACAGGGGCGCCGTTATGCCTGCTTCTCCTGCAAAAAGGCGAGCGCATGTGCCCGGATATAATCCGCCGCGAGGGATTTGACCCGCTCCAGTTGAAAGGCATCGGCAAACGCATGGTCAAGAGCCTCCACACGCCCCTGGTCGATGGATACGATCTCATTTCCCTCGTCGAACATCTCATACTCCTCCGCCGCAATACGTGCTTCCTCCTGCGCATCGATATGCCGGAGCGCCCGGGGCGCGAGAGAGAGAAGCGGCTCGCCATTGATGCGAAAAAAGCGGCTGAGCTTCTGCACGCCATCCTCACAGAGATAATAAAGGGCATACATCTCCCGTTCCGGCTCTGTGCAGGCCTGAAAGGCCGCCGTCATATCCGCCTGCTTTTCGAGCCGTTGCTGCAAATGGCACACCACACCGTCCAGCAGGGTATCCTGCGAAGCGTCGGCGATCACATCGGCCGTTAACACCGCGTATTCTTTTCTGAGCCGCGCCTCATATTTCAGCTTTTCCTCTATTTCCGCCCGTTTTTCGCCTCGTTTGCGTGCCGCCTGTGCCGCCTTGCTCCAAGCAAAGAAGGCCGCTACAGCCAGTATAACAAGCAGAATCCATAAATACCAATACTCTGCCAACACATTCATCGCCCAGTCGCCTCCCAAAAGGGTCGTTCTATGTTCTAATTCTCATTTTCCACAGGCGGCACCAACAGCGCCTTATACAAATCGCCCTTTTTCAGGCCGGTTTCGCGTGCTGTTTGGCGGGCCGCGTCGCTTGCAGATTGGCCCGCCGCCATTCTTCCGCGCGCAATTTCAACCGCATCCTCCAACAGAACAGCATCCTGCGCCGGGGCCTCCGCACCCTCGATCACTAGCACGATTTCTCCACGCAGGCCGCCATCCGCATACGCCCCGGCTGCCTGACCAAGCGTGGTGCGAAGCACTTCTTCATGCACCTTTGTGATCTCCCGCACAATTGCGATGCGTCGATCCCCCAAAGCTGCATACAGATCACGCAGCGTAGCGGGCAGCTTATGGGGCGCTTCATAAAAAATCATGGTGCGAGCCTCTCCCGCAAGGGATGCGAGGTGCTCCTTCCGGCTACGCTTATTGACGCTCAAAAAGCCCTCAAAAGTGAACCGCCCCGCCGGAAGGCCGGATAGTGCGAGCGCTGTTACAAAGGCCGCCGGGCCAGGCACGGCGCACACGCGGATGCCCCGCTCGTGGCAAAGAGCCACCAAATCCTCCCCAGGATCCGACACGGCGGGCATACCGGCATCTGTGACCAGCGCGCAGCTCTCGCCGGCCAGCATCCGCGCCACAATCTGCTCTCCCCGCTCTCGGCGGTTATGTTCAAAATAGCTCACCATTGGCTTTTTGACGCTAAAATGGTTGAGCAGCTTCAGCGTCACCCGGGTGTCCTCAGCGGCTATAAAATCAGCCTCCTTCAGCGTTTGGATCGCGCGGGGGGAAAAATCCCCCAAATTACCGATCGGCGTGCCGACCAGATATAAAATCCCGCTCAATTGTCTTCCTCCCTGCCCGGCTCATAAATTGCGCGCATTTCAGATGAATATATGCCGGGTTCTTCTTCTACGACGAACAACGGCTCAACAGAAAGGCCTGGCTTTCCGCCCCTGCGCCCTTCTAATAAAAAAAGCCAGGGCGCACAGGCGAGCCGCTGCGCCACAAAACGAAGCCGCTTTGGCTCAAGCCCCTGCGCGCGCATTTCACACATCACATCGCATAGCCGCTCCGGCTTGTGGCAAAGGCAGAACCGGCCCCCAAAGCGCGTTAATCGAGCGCCCGCCCGCACCGCATCTGAAAGCGTGCATTGCGCCTCTTGCCGCGCTACGCGAAAAGGCTCCTGCGCGCAGGCAGCCCCTGCCCGCAGTGGAAAATATGGCGGATTAACCGTGACCAGGTCAAACAGCTTTTCAGCGGCGGACGGCCTCCAATCCCTCAAATCCCCGCAGGCCGCGCACAGGCGGCCTTCCAAACGGTTCAAAAGGATACTCCTGCGAAATTGGTCATGCCCCGCCTGCTGGATCTCCAAGCCGGTTGCATGGGCCAGCTTGCCCTCCCGGCACCAAAAAAGGGGCAGGATTCCACATCCCGTTCCCAAATCCAGCGCCCGCTCGCCCCATCGCGGCGCGGCAAAATCGGCCAATAGGAGCGCATCCGCCCCAAACCCGTGCGAGTGGGAAACGATCACAAACCGCCCCGCCCCCAGCGCTTCCAGCCGCTCTCCCGACAACAGCCTTGCTTCGCCTGTCAAAACTGGATCTCGCATTTTGGTAGCGCCTCCCGCAAGGCCTCCACCTGAGCCTGCTCCAAGGGGTTTCCTGTCAAATCCAACGTCTGCAAAGAATCCATCCCCTTCAAAGCCGAGAGATCGCGCACTTGATTGTCCGCCAAATAGAGATGCTTCAGCTTGTTCATCCCCGCAAGCGCGGAAAGATCCGTGATTTGATTCTTCTCCAACGACAAGTCGCTCAGGAGTGTAAGCCCGCTCAGCGGCGCAAGGTCGGCCACCTGATTTTGATTGAGGGAAAGCGCGATTAAATGGGTCAACCCTGCAAGCGGAGTAAGATCGCTAATTTGATTTTCTGAAAGCAGCAAAACATTCAACCCGGTCAGGCCCTTCAGATAGGAAAGGTTATGAATTCGATTGGATTCTAAATTCAACTCGCGCAGCTTTACCAGCCCTTCCAGCGGGGCGAGATCAGAAATCCCATTGCTGCATAGGCCCAAATTTTCGGCTTGCGTAAATTTTTCAAATCCATCCAATGTGCCAAGCTCTGCGCCGCAGAGCGAAATCTCCAGCGTGCCGTCATAAGGAAAAAATTTGCCCGCCGCCGTCATGCCTGTATCGCTGAACTGCGCTTTCGCCTCTTCGGGTGGGCTTTGCGCCCCCTCCGCACCATTCTGTCCGCACGACGCCAGTAAGATCAGGCAGCAGCTCCCGGCAAGCAACATCAGGCCCCTTTTAAACAGGTATTTCCACTGATTCCGCATATCTGATCCATTCCTTTCCAAAGAATTCCGGAGCAACCCGGCCTCCCTAGCATGCGATTTCTTCCCCTATTGTATACGCCGCCTGTTGAAAAAGCAACCGGCGGAAATACCGGCTTTTAAAAAACCATGCTTTTTCGCTGTTTTACCGGTTGTGATAGAAAAAAATAGCCGGTAACCATCTGCTCTCATCCGTGCGGAGCACCTCTTTGATCCCTATAATAAACATCGGGAACGGACCCGCGGTTGACACTCCACCGTAGGGGCGAATTGCGTTTGCCCGCTTTTGACCCTTGTAAATATCATTACCAAGCGATTCCCCCGGCCTGCGGGCGAACACAGTTCGCCCGTACGTCATGATAAAAAACCTAGCCGCAAGCGCCCTGCTTGCGCAAGCGATGTGTATCTTTATGATCTGTGTGGTTACGGCAGGCTTTGCTTTGCTACTTCATAAAAATGCCGCAGGGCGATGACCTATCACCCTGCGGCATTCCTAACAATCAAAACGCTTAGTCTTCCCGATTCTTCTTGCGCGTTACGATAAACGCAGCCGCAGCGGCCACGGAGACGAGCGCAAGTGCAGAAATTGCAATGGATTCGCCGGTAGGCGGATTCTCAACGGGCACAGTAACAACCGGCACACTCGGCGCCTCCGTCGGGGCGGCAGTAGTCGTTTCCGGCACGCAGTGCTCCTTGAGCCAATTGCTATAGTAGGTAGCAAGCTTTACCTGCATTATGCCAAGGTTCGGGCCATCCTGGCCCTTATGAATGGAGGCGTCCACGTAGTTGACATACATTTTAATGCAGTCGACCGTCTGGGTGATGAAGCCCGGATTATCGGCATAAACCCAATAGATCTGATCGAGCATCGTTTTCACTTCCGCATCCGTCATCAGGCTAATATCGCCGATGATCACGCCGTTTTCAGCCGCGTTAACAATTGCCTTGGCGAGATTGTCGCTCTTAGCGCCCGTCACGATCAGGCCCACTGTGCTGCCAACAAAATTGGCAAATCCCTCTGTGCCACCAAAATACTTCTCAGCAAGCGCCTTGACGGCATCAGTCGCCGGGGCGACGACCTCCGCATTCTGGCCGGCTTCCGGCTTGAGAACATCATCCGCAGCCAGAGCCGCGATGCCGCTCATCGACATCACCATGCAAAGCGCCATCAGGAAGCTGAATAGTTTTTTACCCTTTGTCACTTACTTTTCAATCCTTTCTCTTCAGATTCAGTTCTTAAAAAATACAAGAAGAAATCCCCCTGCATGTATAAGTTCATTTTACAGGCTAGCCGCTGGTTTGTCAATCCGTTCTTTGCAATCCGCGCAATTGGTAACTTCCACCTATATATGCGGCCTTTTCCTCTGATCTTTAGGCCGCCGATACAAAAACTAAAACGGACTCTCTGAAACAGTCATTGAAAGGAGTAGAATCATGGATCCTACAAAAAAGAAAGCTCGCCATCCAGCCCTGCCACCGGAAGTGCTCGCTAAGATTTGGCAGTCTCCTTCGCAGGGCATTCCAACCGACGTGCTCGGCAGCTATACCGGCACGGGAATTCAAAATGAGCAGCCGGTGCAGGATGCTGACGACCTTTAAAGAACACTGCAAAATAGGCCGCAGGAAACAGGGGCGTTTCCTGCGGCCCGATTCAAAGATCCGTTTTACCTTACGATCGAATCATCCTGCCCTTTTTTCCGCGTCAAAAGCACTGCGGTCGCAGCGGCAGCGGAAACCAGCACAAGCGCAGCAATGGCCAATGGCTCTCCAGTAGAAGGGATTTCGCCCTGCTCTGTGGAGGGCTCTGCCTGCCCGCTTGGCACTGTGGTAGGCTCTGTCGATTTTGTCGGCTCCTCGCTCGGGTCAGTCGGCTTCGTCGGCTCCTCGCTCGGATCGGTCGGCTTTGTCGGCTCCTCGCTCGGTCGGTCGGCTTTGTCGGCTCCTCGCTCGGGTCAGTCGGCTTTGTCGGCTCTACAGTTGGCTCCGAGGGATCTGTCGGCCGGTTAGGATCCCACCAATCAGGCGAGCAGTTCTCCTTGAGCCAGTTCCAATAATAGGTGGCAAGTTTCTTCTGCATTGTTCCCAACAGCAGCCCATCCTGCCCTCTATGGATCGAAGCGTCACACCAGTTGACAAACATCTTGATGCAATCCACTGTCTGAGTGATCGGACCGGGATTATCCGCATAAACCCAGTAAATCTGATCGAGCATCACTTTTACTTCTTCATCCGTCATCTGACTGATATTGCCAATAATAATCCCATTTTCAAACGCATTTACAATCACTTCAGCAAGATGATCGCTCTTCGTGCCCGTTACGATTCGCCCAACGGTATCGGCCACAAAATTGGCAAATGCCTGCGTGCTGCCGAAATACTTCTCCACCAGCCCTTTGAGATCCTGCGCATTCGGCACGGACAGTGCAACCGGCTGATCCCCTACCGGTTCCGAGGATTCGGTATCGGCCGCAAAAGCAGCAACGCCAATGACAGACAATACCATGCACAGAGCCAAAATAAGGCTCAACAGCTTTTTACCCGATTTCATCTGTTATTCATCCTCTCTCTTTAAAATCAATCCAAAAATTACTTGGATTAATTTTATCCTAGCACCGTCTTCCTTTACTGTCAACAGAATGATAATTCTACTTTTTGCAGGCTACTGGTTAAAAATCATGCAATCCGGCAACGCAGTTTGTAGCTGTTTTACTTCATCCTCCGTAAACCCGGAGCCTAGTGTGAGAGACACCAAGCTCTTCATCTGCATCAGTGCTTTTAAATTTTCCTCCCCCTTGATCTCATTGCCTGCCAGGGAGAGGTGCGTAACGTTTTGCAGCCCGGCCAGCGGCGTGATATCCGTAATTTGATTATAGGAAAGCCGCAGGCTGGCAAGGCCCGTCAGCCCGGCCAACGGCGAAAGATCGCTAATTTTGCTATGAGAGAGCTCCGCAACCGTCAGATTTTTCATGCCAGCTAATGCCCCGATCTCTTCCACCGGATTATTGGAAAGATTGATACTCTCCACCGATGTGAGCTTTGCCAAGGGCTTCAAATCCGATATCCGGTTGCCCGCAAGATTTAAGATTTTAAGCTGCGGGAGGGTTTCCAGCACAGAGATATCTTCAATTTTATTTTGGGATACATCCAAATTCACAATCTGCTCCATTCCCTTCAGGGCGGAAAGATCGGTCAACGCGTTATTACACAGGCTTACCTTCGTCGCTTTTTGAAACCCACGGATCGGAGACAAATCCTGAATCTCGCTCAGGCACAGCGCCAGATTCTCTGAATCTCGCGGCAGTGTTTTATTGCCAATTTGAATATCGCCCTGCCCGCTGCATCCGGCAATGCCAAGCAGCACTAGCGCCGCTAACAAAAAAGCGCCGCTTCGTTTGATCAATCGTAGATTCATTTGCCTTTCCTCCATCAACATAACATCTAGGCCGGCGTGCGCCGCCTATTATCTATCTTATCAGATTCCCGTAAAAATACAATCACTTCACCCTGCCGGATCAGGAAAAAAGCCGCTCAGTTTCTGGAAATTGACGTTGCGGGCTAGAAATGCTATACTAACGTCATGATCGCTCAACCCGGCGGCAACTACAATCCGCCGGCAAATTTTTAGGAGGATGAGCTATGAGTCATAATTCCGGCAATGCACGCCGCATACTGCTTGACGGCGTTTTCAACTGCCGCGATTTAGGGGGATACCCATGCGCAGGCGGCAAAACAACACAGTTTGGCCGATTCATCCGCTGTGGGATTCCGTTTGGCCCAATGGGGCCGGACCGCGCGCGGCTGGCCGAAATTCCGGTGAAAACCGTAATCGACCTACGCGGAAACGGAGAGTCAAAGGTTGCACCCTCCGCTTATGCGAAAGAGCCTGATATTGTTTATCACCACTATACCCTATTAGAAATTAATCCTGCCTATGTGGAAAAAGTTGAGAGCCAACCCCTGTGGGAAAGCTATGTTTGCAGCCTGACAGAGCATAAAGAAAATATGGCGCAGGTATTCCATGCGATTGCCGCCGCGCCGGAAGGAGCCGTCCTGTTCCACTGCGCGCTCGGGAAGGACCGCACCGGGATCGTTGCGGCGATGCTCCTCTCTCTGGCGGAGGTAGACCGCCTGGATATCATTGCGGATTACCAAATTTCCAACACATATCTTCAGCCCATGTTCCGGACGATGGTCGAGGATGGCAACGATATTTTTGATGAGGAAAAGAATCCGCATCTCAAATCGGATCCGGAAACGATGGAAAAATTCTGCACCTATTTGGACGAGACGTGCGGCGGTACGCGTGCTTATTTGGAATCCATTGGCGTCACCAGTGAAGAGATTGACGCAATTATAAGAAAGCTTACAGATTAACCCCTCTCGCAGTCTGCATAGCCTGCATTCCCGGCAAAATACTCGTTGCCGGGAATGCAGAAATGAATGAGCAGATTTTTGCTGCCATTCCAAAGAATTTTTTGAATGTTTTTGCAAAAAAGACTTGCAAAAGCAGAGGGTTCTGATTATAATATAAAAGCTGTTATTTACAAAGTGTTTTTCACTGGTAGGCAGTAAACCATAAATATTTGCTACTGTGGCTCAGTTGGTAGAGCAGCTGATTCGTAAACGGAAGGCTGTTCGCCGATTTAGGCTCAAAGCAAGTGAAAAATTGAATAAATGCTGATATGGCTCAGTTGGTAGAGCAGCTCATTCGTAATGAGCAGGCCGTCGGTTCGAGTCCGACTATCAGCTCCAAAACCTGCGTAAACACGGCGTTTTCGCAGGTTTTTTCTTTTTCAGAAATGCATTTCGAAATTCAATTCGCAATAAAAAAATCTCACTCTTTTTACGGAGTGAGATTTTGTTCGTTTATTCGATTTTTCGCTCAAGACCATCTATTGACCATTTATGAATTTGCCGCATTTCCGCCGAGTAGATTTCCCATTGTGTTTGCAACATTTTCTTGCATGGAATCCGTCACATGCATATAGGTGTTCATTGTAAATCCTGCGTCTGTGTGACCTAACATGTGCGATACCGTTTTAATGTCCATTCCTTGTTCAAGGGATAAGGTTGCAAAGCTGTGCCGTAAGTCGTGAAAGCGTATTCTCGGCACGCCTGCTCTGTCCTGTATTCTGTGTAATCTTCGTGTGACTGCTGAAGTGTCTTTAATTCCGCCTGTTACAGATGATGGAAATATGTACTTTGATTTCGGTATTTGATTTGCTTTTAATTCGCTTAATAACCTAATACATTCATCACATAATCTTATCGTTCTGATTGAGCTTTTTGTTTTCGGTGTGTTGATTACTATCTCGCCTTTGATTTTTTGTGCTGCTTTGTTTATGGTTATCGTTTTGTTTTCAAGGCTTAAATCATTCCATTCCAACGCACAGATTTCGCCTAATCTCATACCTGTTGTCAGTTCAAGATAGTAAAATTCATAACAACCCGAACGCTTGGTTTCTTCAAGAAATGCTGTTAATTCTTCTTTCTTCAGCGTTTTCATTTCAGGCTTTGTGCAGTTCGGCAACTTCACTTTTGATATTGGATTCTTTGGAATTAAATCTTCATCTACCGCTTTTTGAAGGCAAGAGCTGAGTGTTCTCTCTATCCCTTTTACCGAGTAATATGCCAATCCGTTACCGTGTTTTTCTCTGCCTCGTTGCCTGCCGTTACTGAATAATCCCACCAAGAATTGCTGACAGTTTACGGTTGATAACTCGCTCAATTTCATATCACCCAACGCAGGTAAGATATTGGTTTTGAATCTTTGCTCGTAACCGTTTACGGTATAGTCCTTGATAACATTTTTGCAAAATGTGTTTATCCATATTTCGTACCATTCATTAAGCGTTGGATCAGAATCGGTCAAGTAAGTATGAGAAGATAACACAGACTGTTCTTTTAGGTATTCTTCTTTGGCTTTGTTTAGCTTTTCTTGACATTCGGATTTGGTTTTGGCAGTAACGCTTTTTCGTTTTGTCTTGCCGTTTTCGTTCTTACCGATGTTAAACCAACCTTCCCATCTTCCGTCTTTTCTTTTGCGAAGTGTTCCTTCGCCTTTTGTTCTTCTTGCCATTTTTTAGCCTCCTTTCTGCTTATGGCAACTCAAACATTACCACAAGCCTTTTTCAATAGCCAGATAATTATCTTTTGGATTTTTCATCAATCCATTCCTTGAGTTGTTCTTTTGGAATGGATTTTCTTCTGCCCAACTGAACAACGGGGAATGATTTATCTTTTTCAATCAGCTTATACAAACTGACATTTGATATGCCGAGTACCTCTGCCACTTGATTGACTGATAACATTACAGGCATTTCATCAAAGTTTTTATACACTTTATCACCTCCGTTTCTTGCTCACAGGTTTGCACAAATCGCCTGTAAGCCGTTTTTAGTTTTAGTCCGATGAGTTACTCAATTTTAGAGCGAACTCGTCAAATTTTGCTTACAGCGTTGCCTGATTTTTCATAAATAGGTTTATCATACGGCAGTACCCAAGTGAATACGCAAAAGCCTTGATATTCTGCGAAAAACGCCCCTTACTGCATACGAATTTGGAATCATACGCAAAAGTATTACGATTTGAAAATCCGACAGGCTTTGCCGGACGGCGTTTTCGGGCATTTCAAAGCCCGAAAATCATACCCCTTTATCCTGCTTTAAAATCGACGGCTTGAAAATTGCACCAAAACCCACTCAAAAGAGCCGAGATTTCATCCAAAACCGCATCAAAAATCTATTCCAAAAATGCAAAAGAAAAATGCTGTTTTTTCAAATTTAGGCTTTTAGATTATTCGTCATCAGCTCTTACAGTGGGGTACACTATATTTGATGAACTGTGTAGATATTGCTTTGCTGTGCGTTTTCAAAAAATCTTTGAGTAATATCTATGTAACCTTTTTCTTCGAGTGACTTTAGTGCGTTTCTGCAAGTGGTCGGACACATATTACACTTCTTAGCCATCTTCGAAACAGACCAAAAACTGACACCTTTTCTGTCGCCAACCGAAACAAGAAAACAGTAAATAATAAATTCGTACGGTGAAAAGTTTTCATTAAAGATTTTGTTTGGCATATAGTAAACCTTGCCGTCTGTTTTGTAATTTTTGTTTGCGTACATATTTTTATCCTTTCTGAATTTGTTTTTGAATCCACAACTTGAATTCATCTTTTGGTACAACAATTCTTGTACCGATTTTTATTTTTGGAAAACCTTTTTCATTCACAAGCTCGTATGACCTTGTGCGAGATATTCCAAGCACCTTTGCAACCTGCGACACCGATAACATCATCGGTAGCTCATCAAAACTTTTGTAGCTTTCTTTCATGGCGCTGCCTCCTTTCGTATTATTTGAGAGATACTTTTTCAAAAAGAAAAGATAGTAAAAGAAAATTTGAAAACAAAAAATAACCAAAGTGTACTTGTTTATAAATCACTTGATTCTAGATATCCAACATATAATTTTGATATAACGAGTTCGACTTATTTTCCTATTACAGATATTGAGCAAAAGAGTATCTTAGACATACAGCACATAAAACAAATCAAGCCCAAAATTATATTATCAACTTATGTAGATGAATTATCTGCTAAAGAAATTTTACCATCTTTTCATATTTTGAAAGATAATGAAGAAATTTATAATTATAACGATACAATTGAGCAATTAAAATCTGATAACAATTATAATTATTACAATCTTTTTATAGAGGGAATTGAAGAGACTGAGATTGAAAAGTATCAGACTTATTCCTTTGATAAACATGAAAAAGGTTTATATTTAAATCAAAGTTTATTAAATAGACTTCAATTAAAAGCAGATGATCTTAAAGATTGCTTAGTAAAGATAAAGGTTGGTATTCCAACTTATGATGTTTCAGGGGCAATGGAAATCACTATACCTTCAGGTGAGATGGAGAAAGAGTTTTGCTGACGATGAATTTTAGTCCTGCTAATCTTATTAATTGTCAATCAGTAGAATTATTACTTCCAATCAATGGAATTTTAGAAACAGGATATGAAAGTAATACACTCGTTACATCTGATTATGCAATGTATATGCTTTCTGATTCTTTAGAAGCCTTAGCTAGATCAAATCCTGTTGATAAAGGTTATACAGTATTTCGTAAAGATACTGAGGATGGAATGATTGAAGTTGAATCACAAAAAGATGCTGATTTAGTTTTTGTTTATACACCTTGGCAGCCTAACGCTTATACTGTTGCAATTGATCATATAGAGAATATGCAGTCAGTAGTTAATGAACTAGAAAATTTAGGGTATACAGTTGACTGGGAATATAATCAATACCAAAGTTATGCAGAATCTATTCGTTCGACTAAAGAAATGGCTAAGTTATTAGTTTTCTTTTCTATTTTTCACTATTCTAATAGTAAGTGGTTTTCATTTTTTAAAAGGTAAAGAAGAACAGAAATTGAATTTATGGTTAAATCATATTGGATATTATCGTAAGAAAGATATTATTAAAGTAAAGTTACAGAAGTATTTATTGAATGCTATGATAACAGCTATAGTATCATATGTTCTATTATGGATAGTGAACTATATTTCTATTTATGTTTACTATACTCCATACATTATTAATATCAAATCATGGCTTGTTATTATTGGTATTTCTATCATAAGTCAAACGATTATTCCTATTTTATGGGAGGGTATTTATCATGTTAAAAATTAACCATTTAAATATTTCATTTGCAAAACCACTTTTTAATAATCAAAATTTAGAAATTAAGAATAATTGTTTGACTCTTTTAGTTGGAGAAAGCGGTTGTGGGAAAACCACTTTATTATATAAGTTAGGTTTAATTGATTTTCATAAGAAAGATTGTTCATATCAGATTGATGATACCGATATAACAGAATTTCATCATAAGAAAAAAACTATTTTGAGAAGATATGATATTGCTTTTGTATTTCAGGATTATATTCTTTATGATCATTTCAATGTATATGAAAATATTCAGTATTATGCTTCTTTAGTAGGCAATGAAATATCAGCAGATAAAGCTAAAGAATATTTGCATAAAGTTCATTTAGATATCCCATTAGATAGATCACTTTATGCAATGTCTGGTGGACAAAAACAAAGATTAGCTATTGCTTGTGCATTAACTAAAGAAACACCAATACTTATACTTGATGAACCTACAAGTGCTTTAGATACAGAAAATGCTAGAATAATATTTGAAATTCTATCAGAACTTAAGAAAGAAAAGACTATTATTATAACAAGTCATAATCAAATAGCTCGTGAGTATTGTGATGAAGTTGTTCAAATTGAAGATGGTATCATTACAAAAATAGTTTCTAAGGATATACAAGAAAAACCAATAAAAATCATTCAAAAAGGAACTCACCTTCCTTTAAAAACATATTTTAATTATTTGAAAAAACAATATTATTTTTCTAAGAAAATGAAGGTATTTATTGCTTTTGTTAATATAATGATTATTATATTTTGTCTAGTGACTTCTCAAGTCACAAATAATTTTATCTCAGAAAGTAAATCTATAGTTTCTAAGGATAATCCAGGATGGATGTATGTTCCATCTTTACAAAAGCAAGATATTGATAAACTTAAAATAGATTCTTATTATCCATATTATAATGTTTCGCTGAATCTTTTAGATAAATCATATCCTGTTGTACCTTATTATGATGAAATAAATATTAATAATAAGATATGGACAAGATTTGATTTATCTAAAGAACAAGGCTTTTATTTCAGTCATAAGTTATATTATAAAAACAGCCACTTGATTGTTCCAACCCAATCTATCAATTTTTATGATACAAATAACCATATTGAGATATCATTGCTTTATAAAGGAATACTTTTAAAGGGACTAACATCTGAATATATTGATTCATCTGAATTTATATATATGCATCAAAAACTGATAGAGGGAAAAATTAAAACCAACAGAAATATCTGGATATACTCTATTTTGTCATAATATTGATGATTTTACAGAACTTAAACTTAAATTAGAGAATCTGAATTATAAAGTAACTACATTTAGTGATTATGATCAAATTATTAGTTACATTGAAATGTTAAATACAATTCAAAAAATTGTAATGACATGTCTTATTTGTTTTGGTTTAATGACTTTATACTTCTTATATAGATCATATTTTCATACTCGTGAAAAAGAGTTTGCATTATTAAAATGTATTGGCTTAACAAA
>ENA-OQAB01000147-OQAB01000147.1-human-gut-metagenome-genome-assembly--contig:-NODE-147-length-40546-cov-4.510156_pt1 | contig 40546 bp, 40 predicted proteins | sample MGYA00242490_ERZ504517 | MGnify/ENA primary metagenome ERZ504517 (study PRJEB26092, sample SAMD00036298) | human gut metagenome | host: Homo sapiens | study: EMG produced TPA metagenomics assembly of...
ACAATTTTTATTGTGATTTGCTTGAATGAACCCACATTTGCTATGTTGTATGTGATGTTATACTCCGCTTGAAGATTGCTCCTGATTTTACTCAGGCGGTTACTCAAATGATTTGGAGTCTTTGGCAACACACTTCCAATGATACTGTTCTGTGTGGCGATTTCATTCAAATCCCCCAGTAGTCCTGTCATGGAATTGATATAGCTTTTTTTGTTCTTCATAAGATTTCACCTGCATCAGTTCCCTTTGATATGAAGGTCATTATAAGCGGCCTTTTAGGCAGCGGAGTGGCTGTGGCCAACTTTTTCTTTATGGGACTTACGATTCAGAAGATCGTTTCCGGCGAGGATGAGGAACAGGCCAGAAAAGATATGAAGGCCAGCTACCGGTTCCGCACCGTTACCCAGCTTCTGTGGGTGGTGCTTGCAGTAGCCCTTCCGTTTCTGAATGGTGCAGCAGGGCTTATCCCCCTGGTTTTTTTCCAAGCGCAGGCATCAAGGTGCTGAGTATGTTTGGAATGATAAATGCAAAACCAAATCCATAGAAAGGAGATGAAACTGCAAGTATGAACTTTGATATTTCAGGTGCGGCCATATACTTAAGGATTCCCACGGGAATTCCCGTTCTGGGTGATTTTGTGATCACTGAGACCATGGTTGTCAGCTGGCTTGTCATGATCCTGATCACAGGCTTTTGTATCTGGCTTACCAGGGATCTGAGGGTGGAAAATATTTCCAAACGTCAGGCGGTAGCAGAGATGCTGGTAGAGCAGGCCACTAATCTGGTCCGCAACAATACCGGCGGTACAAAGTTCGACTATCTGATCCCCTTTGTGGCAGCCCTCTTTACCACAAGTGCGGTGTCAAACCTGATCAGCCTGACGGGTCTTAGAAGCCCGACAGCCGATCTTTCCGTCGAAGCAGCCTGGGCGGTAGTGGTCTTTGTTATGATCACAGCCAACAAGATTAAGGCAAGCGGTCTTCTGGGATACATGAAGGGCTTTACCACACCGATTCCGGTGATGACGCCGTTCAATATCCTTTCTGAGATCGCAACGCCCATCAGTATGGCCTGCCGTCACTTTGGAAACATTCTTTCCGGCGTTGTTATCAACGGCCTTCTTTATGCGGCTCTGGCCGTGGCAAGCTCTGCACTGCTTGGCTGGCTTCCGGGCGCGCTGGGAGAAATCCTGGGAAGCATTCCCATCCTGGATGTGGGTATTCCCGCCATTCTGTCTGTATACTTTGACTGGTTCTCCGGTCTCATGCAGGCGTTTATTTTCAGTATGCTGACCATCATGTACATTGCCAATGCGGCAGAAGGTTAAGCAGACTTATTTTACTCAGAACATTTATTTTCGAGGAGGAAAATTATCATGACAGATTTTCAGGTATTAGCAAAAGGTATCGCTTTAGCAGGATGTGCCATCGGCGCCGGCTGCGCTCTGATCGCAGGTATCGGTCCTGGTATCGGTGAAGGTAATGCGGTTGCAAAGGCGCTGGAGGCGATCGGCCGTCAGCCGGAGTGCAAGTCTGACGTAACCAGCACAATGCTTCTTGGATGTGCGATTGCAGAGACTACTGGTATTTACGGTTTCGTTACAGGTCTGCTTTTGATCTTCGTTGCTCCTGGCACATTCATGAATTTCCTGTCTTAATGGAAAAGGGAACACCGTATTCCGCAGACAGGAGGTAGGAAGATGAGAGAGACACAGGAACTTGTAACCATCGTACCCTGGACCTTCATTGCTACGATCTGCAACCTGTTCATTCAGTGCTGGCTGATTAAAAAGTTTCTGTTCAAGCCTATCCGCGAAGTGATTGAAAAGCGCAGGGCTCTGGCAGATTCTCAGATTCAGGACGCAAAGAAGGCAAAAGAAGAGGCAGAGACCATGAAGGCCGGATACGAGGCAGAGATGGCAAAGGCAAAAGAAACTGCCAGTGTAATCCTTCAGGATGCCCAGAAGGATGCAGCTGCCCGCAGTGAGGCTATGCTGCAGGAGGCAAAGGCTCAGGCAGCCGGTATTAAGGCAAAAGCAGAAGCCGATATCCTTCAGGAGAAGAAGAAAGCCGTTAATGAGATCAAAAATGAGATCGGCGGCATTGCCATGGATATCGCAGGAAAGGTGATCGAGCGCGAGATCAGCGAGGACGATCACAGGAAGCTGATAGACGAGTTTATTGAGAATGTAGGTGAGGCGTCATGACAAAAACTGCCAGACTCTACGGAGGCAGCCTCTATGACCTTGCTTCAGAAGAAAAGCTGACAGAGGAAATGTTAGAGCAGCTTGACATGGTTCGGGCGCTTTTTAAGGAAGAACCCTCTTATCTGCGGCTCCTTGCAGAACCTTCTATTCCAAAGACAGAGCGTGTGGGTCTGATCCATACGGCTTTTGAAGGTAAGATTCATGTATATCTGCTGAATTTCCTGAAGCTTTTATGTGAAAACGGCATGCTCCGGGAGTTTTCAGACTGCTGCCGGGAATTCAGAACCAGGTACAATGAAGACCAGGGAATTGCTGAGGCAGTGGTCACCAGTGCGGTGCCTCTGACAGAGGAACAGAAAGAGGCACTCAAAGCCAGACTGGAAAAGATTAGCAATAAAACCATTCAGCTTACCCTTAAGGTTGACCCGCAGGTAGTGGGCGGCATCAGGGCAGAGCTGGAGGGAAGGCAGCTTGACGGCACACTGCAGGAACGTCTGTCAGGACTGCGAAAGAAAGTTACGGAAATCATCGTATAAAGGATGTGAATGGAATGCAATTAAAACCTGAAGAGATATCCAAGGTCATCCGCAGCCAGATCAAATATTACCAGAATGCCATTGAGCAGAGCGAGACGGGAACCGTCCTTATGGTCGGCGATGGTATTGCCAGAGTCAGCGGGCTTACAAACTGTATGTCCGGCGAGCTTCTGGAATTTGAAGACGGCACCTTCGGAATGGCCCAGAACCTGGAAGAAACAAATGTTTCTGTTGTATTATTCGGATCTGACCAGGGGATCAGCGAGGGACAGACAGTAAAGCGCACCGGAAAGGTCGTATCTGTTCCTGTAGGCGAGGCTATGATCGGCCGCGTTGTAAATGCTATTGGTCAGCCCATTGACGGAGCAGGCCCTATTGAAACAAGTGAATACAGACCCGTAGAGTCTCCGGCTCCCGGTATCTGCGACAGACAGCCCGTAAAGGAGCCTCTCCAGACAGGAATCAAGGCAATTGACTCCATGATCCCGATTGGAAGAGGACAGCGTGAGCTGATCATCGGAGACCGTCAGACTGGTAAGACAACCATTGCTACGGATACGATTTTAAATCAGAAGGGCAAGGACGTTATCTGTATCTATGTAGCCATTGGACAGAAGCGTTCTACCGTTGCAAACCTGGTATCTGAGCTCCAGGCAGGCGGCGCGATGGATTACACCATCGTAGTTACGGCTACTGCTTCTGAAACAAGCCCCTTACAGTACATTGCGCCTTATTCCGGCTGTGCGATGGGAGAATATTTTATGAACAAGGGAAAACACGTTCTGATCATCTATGATGATTTGAGTAAGCATGCAGTTGCATACAGAGCACTTTCCCTGCTGATCCGCCGTCCGCCGGGGCGTGAAGCTTATCCGGGCGACGTATTCTACCTGCACTCCAGACTGCTTGAGCGTGCAGCAAAGCTTTCTGATGAAAAGGGAGGCGGTTCTCTGACAGCCCTTCCTATTATTGAGACCCAGGCAGGTGACGTATCAGCCTATATTCCTACCAATGTTATTTCCATTACAGACGGACAGATCTTCCTTGAGACAGAGCTGTTCCATTCCGGCATTATGCCTGCTGTAAACCCGGGTATTTCTGTTTCCCGAGTAGGAGGAAATGCACAGATCAAGGCTATGAAGAAGGTAGCCGGTACCTTAAAGCTGGTTTACTCTCAGTACAGAGAGCTTCAGAGCTTTGCTCAGTTCGGTTCTGACCTGGATGCGGATACCAAAGCCCGTCTGGCTCAGGGCGCCCGTATCGTAGAGGTATTAAAGCAGGGCAGAAGTACGCCGGTTCCGGTTGAGAAGCAGGTAGCAATCCTGTATGCCGTTGTAAACGGTATCTTAACTCAGGTTGAGGTAGAGGATATCCAGTCCTATGAAGAGGGACTTTACACCTTCTTAGACAGTGATGCTGCAGGTGTGTCCGCTATGGAAGGAATCCGCTCTACAGGTAAGCTGGAGGGCGAGACAGAAGAGAAGTTAAAGACGGCTCTTAAGGATTACACAGACCGTTTTTTAAAGGCCAGATAATCAGATAAAAGGAGGAAGACCATGGCTGCAAATATGAAAGCCGTGAAGCTCCGTATGAAGAGCATACAGAGCACCATGCAGATCACCAAAGCAATGGAACTGGTGGCATCCTCCAAGCTTCGCAGGGCCAAGGAACGGGCAGATGCCAGCCGTCCCTATTTTCATACTTTAAGGGATACGCTGGCTGACATTGCGGCAGGCAATACGGACTTTTCATCGGTTTATACCAGGTCCGGAAAAAGCGGCCGCTGGTGTTATGTAGTAGTTGCCGGAGACAGAGGTCTGGCAGGCGGCTACAATGCCAACCTGTTTAAAGAGATGGAAGCGCAGATGGCAGGAAAGGACTGTATTGTGCTTCCCATCGGAAAAAAGGCGGTAGAGTATTATAAGCGCCGTAAGGTAGAGATTCTCACAGAAGAGTTTGCTGAGGTGGGAGATCTGTCTGTTTCCGACTGCTTTACTATTGCAAAGCTTCTTTGCAAAGGCTTTAAATCAGGCGACTTTGGCCATGCGGCACTGGGCTATACCAATTTTATTTCCATGCTCTCACAGCGTCCCGGCGTATCCGGCATGCTGCCTCTGGAGGATTTCTCCGGGGAAGAGAAGGATGTAAAAAAGATCCGTTCTCTGATTCTGTACGAGCCGGATGCGGAAACTGTATTTGACTCCATTGTGCCGGAGTATCTGGCAGGACTTCTTTACGGAGCTATGTGCGAGTCTGTAGCCAGTGAGCTGGCTGCCAGAAGAACCGCCATGGACGCCGCTACCAAGAATGCCGGCGAGATGATCGAACAGCTGAGTCTCTACTATAACCGCGCCCGTCAGGCAAGCATCACTCAGGAGATCACAGAGATTGTGGCAGGAGCGGAGGAACCCTGATCTGCGGGATAGACGGCCCCGCGAGTATCTGTGCGGGGATGATATGCATCATTTTTTGGCAGAACATGCCAAAGGGTGGATAACAAGGAGATTTGTATATGACTGAGAAACATATAGGCAAGGTAGTGCAGGTAACGGGTCCTGTTCTGGATATCCGTTTCAGGGAAGGAGAGCTGCCTGCGCTGCTGAATGCGATTGAGATTGATGTAAATGGTCATCGCCTGGTGGCAGAGGTTGCCCAGCAGGTTGGTGACGATGTAGTGCGCTGTATTGCCATGAGTTCTACGGACGGACTGGTGCGCGGTGCAGATGCAGTAGATACGGGAAGTGCGATTACCGTTCCCGTAGGCGATGAGTGTCTGGGACGTGTATTTAACCTGTTAGGTGATCCGGTAGATGAGAAGCCTGCTCCTGAGGATGTGGAGCGCTGGGCTATCCATCGTTCGGCTCCTTCCTATGAAGAGCAGATGCCGGCTACAGAAATCCTGGAGACAGGTATCAAGGTAGTAGACCTGATCTGTCCGTACGCAAAGGGCGGTAAGATCGGTCTGTTCGGCGGTGCCGGCGTAGGAAAGACGGTTCTTATTATGGAGCTGATCCACAACGTTGCTACGGCTCACGGCGGCCTGTCTGTATTTACAGGCGTTGGCGAGCGTACCCGTGAGGGAAATGATCTTTACGGCGAGATGAAGGAGAGCGGCGTTATCGACAAGACCGCTTTGGTATATGGTCAGATGAACGAGCCGCCGGGAGCCCGTATGAGAGTTGCCCTTTCCGGCCTGACCATGGCAGAATATTTCCGTGATGTGAAGAATCAGGATGTGCTTCTGTTTATTGATAATATTTTCCGTTTTACCCAGGCAGGCTCCGAGGTATCCGCTCTGCTGGGACGTATGCCTTCCGCGGTAGGATATCAGCCTACTCTGGCTACGGAGATGGGCGCCCTGCAGGAGCGTATCACCTCTACAAAGAAGGGGTCTATTACCTCTGTTCAGGCTGTATATGTGCCTGCGGATGACCTGACTGACCCGGCTCCGGCTACCACATTTACCCATCTGGATGCAACTACGGTTCTTTCCAGAGATATTGCCAGCCAGGGTATCTATCCTGCTGTGGACCCCCTTGAGTCTACCAGCCGTATCCTTTCACCGGAGGTAGTAGGAGAGGAGCACTATCAGGTGGCAAGATCTGTGCAGAGAGTGCTTCAGAGATATAAAGAACTGCAGGACATTATCGCAATTATGGGTATGGATGAGCTGTCAGAGGATGATAAGCTGACTGTATCCAGAGCAAGAAAGGTACAGCGCTTCCTGTCTCAGAGCTTCTCCGTTGCAGAGCAGTTTACAGGTATGGCAGGACAGTATGTGCCGTTAAAGGAAACCATTCGTGGCTTTAAGAAGATTCTGGACGGCGAGTGCGATGAGATTCCCGAGAGCTGCTTCCTGTTTGCGGGAACTATTGACGATGTCTTTGAGAAAGCGAAAAAGGCACAGTAGAAGGGAGGGTGAGGCTTTATGGCAGCCTTCCATTTGCAGATTGTGACTATGGACGGAAATGTCTTTGACGGACAGGTTCAGAGCGTTTCCTGCCGTACGATCCACGGAGATCTGGCGATCATGGCCCGTCATATGAACTACTGTACGGCAGTAGGCATGGGAACCGCTCATGTGATAATGGAGGATGGTACAGAGCGCACAGCCGCCTGTATCGGCGGTATGCTGACCGTGATGAACGGAGAGTGCCGTCTGATCCCTACTGACCTGGGAATGGAGCGATGAGATCGATCTGGAGCGTGCAAAGCGTGCAAAGGCACGGGCGGAGGAAAAGATGAACAAGTCCGGCCTGTCTGAGGTGGAGCGTCAGATGATCGAGGCAAAGCTTCACAGGGCTCTGGTCCGTATCGGAACTGTGGAAAAGTAAAATAGATTATAGTTTGATTAAAAATGGCCGCCGCAAGGCGGCTGTTTTTTGTTATGGCGGCGATTGATACTTTAAACTAATTGTTTTTCCATTTGCTGCGTGGTAGAATGAGGGAAATACAGGAAAGAAAACAGAGGTACAGATGTGATGGAGACAAAGAGAATTTATATAAAGGATACAGAACATGTAAGGGATGAGGAGCTTTTGGAGGCGGCAGAAATCATCCGCCGGGGCGGTCTTGTGGCCTTTCCTACGGAAACTGTATACGGATTGGGAGGAAATGCTCTGGATGAGGATGCTGCAAAAAAGATTTATGCAGCCAAGGGCCGGCCTTCTGACAATCCTCTGATTGCCCATGTTTCCTGTCCGGAAGAAGTAGAACCTCTTGTAGAATATATGCCTGAGGCTGGTAAGAAGCTGATGGAAGCCTTCTGGCCGGGGCCGCTTACCATGATTTTCCCCAAAAGCAGCCAGGTTCCCTATGGAACCACAGGAGGTTTGGAGACAGTTGCGGTGCGGATGCCTTCCGATCTGGTGGCGAACCGATTGATTGCTCTGGCAGGAGTTCCCATTGCCGCTCCCAGCGCCAATACCTCCGGTCGTCCCAGTCCCACTACAGCAGATCATGTATGGCAGGATATGAACGGAAGAATTGATATGATCATTGACGGAGGCCCTGTGGGGATCGGCGTGGAGTCTACCATTGTGGATGTATCGGGACAGGTGCCTGTGGTGCTTCGGCCGGGAGCCATTACGATGGAAATGTTAAGAGAGACTCTGGGAGAGGTGACGATTGATCCGGCTATTTTAGGCCCTATGGCAGAAGGCGTGCGTCCCAAGGCGCCTGGAATGAAGTATAAACACTATGCTCCCAAGGCAGAGCTTACTTTAGTGGAGCCTGCGATGGAGGACAAAAAGGCTTCCATGACTCAGGAACAGGTAGAACGCATGGTTTCCATGGTATGGAAACTGGCAAAGGAGCAGATTGACGCCGGAGTGCGGGTGGGAATTATCTGTACGGATGAGTCCAGAGCTGCCTACCCGGAGGGCATTGTCCGCAGCATTGGAGCAAGAAAAAGCCAGGAATCGGTCGCTCATAACCTGTACGGAGTACTGCGGGAATTTGATGATCTGAAGGCAGAAGTTATTTTTTCGGAAAGCTTTGGGGAAGACCATCTGGGGCAGGCGATTATGAACCGTTTGTCCAAGGCGGCAGGATATAAGATTGTGCGTGTATAAGAGGGGGAAAATACATGGAAAAACAGACCCTGGGTGAAAAGACAGCCCAGATGCTTTTGGAAATGATACAAAAGGAGGGCTTTGGCCCGGGGGATAAGCTTCCGACGGAAGCAGAGCTGGTGGAATCTCTGGGAGTGGGACGCAATACTGTCCGGGAGGCGCTGCGCATACTGATGTCCAGAAATATTGTCACCATCCGTCAGGGATCCGGAACCTTTATTTCTGAAAAAAAAGGCGTTGTGGATGATCCGCTGGGTTTTTCCATGATGGAGGACCGGCGCAGGCTGACCGAGGATCTGATCCAGGTACGTCTGATGCTGGAACCTCAGCTGGCAGCACTGGCAGCCCAGAATGCTGCCGAAGAGGATTTACAGAAACTGGAACAGATCAAAGAGGAGCTGGAAGATCTGATCCGTCAGAGAAAGGATTATTCCTTAAAGGATTCACAGTTTCATGAGCAGATCGCTAACTGCAGCCACAACCAGATCATGACCAATCTGGTGCCTGTGATCACAGAGGGCGTGCGGATGTTTGCCGTCTCGGTTCAGGAAACGGAATATGAGCAGACACTTTCTTCCCACAGGAGGATCTTTGAGGCCATCCGGGAGCGGAGGGGAGAGGATGCAAAGATGGAGATGTATTTCCATTTGATGTATAACAGTAATCGGTATCGGGCGGAAACAGAACCGTAAGGAAAAAGCGTGTGCTTTCTTTTGTTGGAGAAGCACACGCTTTTTTCAGATCCAGCGTTTCCTTACTGAATCCATCTGCCGTTTTCATCTACCTGATAACCGTCAGGAGTTGTGGCAGAAGTATACAGTTTTCCCATGGTACCGTCAGAAACGGGGTTAAAATAATACCAGTTGTTTTCGATTTGCTGCCATCCGGTTTTCATGCCGGAATTGATATCAATGAAAAACCAGCTGCTCTGCTCATGGTCAAAGAAAAAACCGGATTTTGTGTATCCGTCAGCGCCAAAGGCATACCAGGCCCCGTTGATCATTTCCCATGCGGGCTGTTCATATACAGTGCCGTTTTCAGCTGTTTTTATGGAGCCTGCGGCAAATGTTCCATCTGCATACTGAAGCTTCCACTGAGATGGATTGCCGGATTCCTGAATCCAATGACTATTGTTTGTTCCGTTTCCGGTTATAATTCCAGATACCGTATTTACATATCCTTTTTTAGAATCAAGGATTGTGTGGCCGGATACAGAGGAGCCGGGGCCGCTTATAGAGGTTCTGGAACCGGAAGAGCCGTCAGAATCGCTATTATCCGGGATAGAAGGAATTTCCGGTACGTTTTCATCGTTTACAGTAACTGCAGAAGAGGCAGACTGGCCGCCGGCAGATACCGTAATTACAGCCTGACCGGGACGCAGACCGGTTACAAGACCATTTTCATCTACAGAGGCTGTAGAGGAATCGGAGCTTGTCCAGCTGGCAGTGAGGCCTGCTGGTGTGATTTCTGCATGTAGCTGGATGCTGCCGCCTACGGCGATCCGTGCATTCTGAGGAGACAGGGATACCGTAACTTCTTCCCTGTTCCATACAGCCTGAGGTCCGCTGTAGGTCCAATGGAAGGGACCTGTGCCGTTCAGCGCCTTCCACCAGTTATCGGCTGCCTCTACTTTAAAGGTATGAGAGGTTTCAAGATCAGCTCCTGAAATTCGATAGCTGGTTTTTGTGGTGGTACAACTGCTGTTTACATGGTTAAAGTAGTCGTCCTCATCTGCGTAGACAGGTTTTCCGTCCATATAAATACGGTATCCGTAGATTCCTGATTCATCCCACGGTTCCTCCCAGCTGAGAATGAGATCTCCATTTTCTTCGCGAACGTCCAGGCTGCTGTCCCATTCGGGAGCCTTGAAATCATATTTATGTGAGAGCTTTACCGTTTCAGATTCATAATCAAAGGTATCGCCATTATCAGCAAAAGCTGTAATTATAACCTCGTTTTCTGTTTCCATAAGACGCCCGATGGTAAGGGTAAGTTCATCCTGGCTTGATTTGCTGCCGAGCTCATAATTGTAGATTGTCTTTACAAGTACTCCGTCTGCATAGGCATGATATCCGCGGATGCGCGGATCTGCTTTGCTGCCATTGGCAAAGGTGGCAGAGGCCCAGGTATATCCTTCGCCGGAATAGCGTACCTTACGGTCAGAGGGAACGTTTAATGTTTCATCCTGTGCAGATTCAATTCTCAGGCCTGCAGAGGGACCTTCGGTCTTATTTCCGGTTGCATCAACGGCATAGACAGTAAAGGTGTAATCGACATTGGCACAAAGGCCTTCTGCCTGATATTCGGGTTTCGTTACAGGCGTGGAAATATCTACAAGCTGTCCGTCTGCCCGTGTTTCGATGATATAGCCGGAGATTTCATCATAGTCAGCGGCGTCTGTCCAGGTCAGCTCCGCTGCTTCGTCTGCGGAAGCGCGGGAAGCGTTAGATGGAGAGGCTGTAAGTACGGCATCCTCTGTCCACTCCGGAATATCCATGGCATTCTCCGCTTTATCAGAGGTTGTGGTATCGCCTGCAAAATTCAGTCCGCCGGATGCGGAGATCTTGCTCCAAGCCTTGGAATCCTCATCTTTATCATTAAACCTTACATTATAAAAGACGGAATCTTCCACGCCCTTCAGTTCCTGGGCCATTTTACTGTTGGTAAATGTAATATCCTGGAAATAAAGGTCATGGTGGGTGTGCCAGGGCTTTTCAAGCTGGCTGTAATCCACATCAGCTACCAGGCTGAACTCATTTTTCTTTACGTTATCAATCGTAAGATTATAGGCGTTGATATTGCGGAATTCAGCCGGTGTATCAGCAGGCTCCACAGATACAGCCTGATTTACATCGCTGTAGGTTGTGCTCATTACAAATGCCTGGCTGCATTCTCCCACTGCACAGTCGCGGATCAGCACATCCCATACGCCTCCTCCGTTGGCAGGAGCAGATTTGAATCGGAATGGCATATCGCTGTGGTTTAAAACATTATCTTCTACCAGCATATCGCAGATACCGGCTCCTGTATGGCTTCCGGCCGCAATAGCGCCGCCATGCCCTTCTCTCAGGAAATTGTTAAAGGTCCAGATGTTCTGGGAAGGCTTCTGTTCGCAGTCCTGAACGCCTTTTCCCATACCGGTAGCAAAGTTGACAGAATCATCACCCGTATCAAAGAAATTATTAAATACAATGGCATTCTGTGTATTTCCAAGTTCAATACCGTCTGCATTGTTGGAATCATAGGTGGTATATTTTACATTATTGGAGGTTACATTTTTACTGTCAAGGACAGCAACCGTGTGGAAGGCAGGATTGCGGACTGTAATATCGCCAATATAAACATTTTCAGTTCCGCGGATTACAATCAGGTTAGGGCGGTTATTGTAGGCCACCTTTTCGCTTAATCCTTTTTCTTTTGCCTTCAGGGTAGCGTCTGAGGCCAGAATACCAAGGGAGGTTTCAAAAGGTGTGGTATATAGCTTTTTGGAGTTTCCGGATACCCAGCGTGGGAGGCGGTAAGCCTTATCCTCCGGATCAGCTGCCTGGCGATCCTGATAGAACATAGAGTAGCCGTCTCCGTTAATATCATCCTCTTCGCCATATTTCCAGCCGTTTCCATCAATGGTTCCCTCTCCTGTTATGCGGATATTTTCCAGCATACCGCCCTCATCGCTGCTGTAAGCATTAATCAGAGCCCAGGATCTGGTATCTGTAGAGTAGGGATACAGGAGATAATTGCTGTCATAGTGGTCTGCATTTGGGGAGCCAAAGAGAACAGCGCCCTTTTCAAGCTCCAGTGTCATATTACTCTTCAGGTACAGAGCGCCTGACATGAATATACCGGAAGGAACGACAACCTTTCCGCCTTCCGTGCAGGCATCGATAGCAGCCTGGATTGCTTTTGTATTTTCTTCAATGAACCGGTTGATTCCGTCATCATAGGAACGATAGGGAGTATCAACCGTACGGGCGCCAAAATCTGTAATATTAAATATTTCCGGGGCAGGAGCTGTGGAGGCGGAAACAGAAGCCGTGTCTCCAATCGGATTTCCGGAATCATCCAGAGCCACGACGGAAAATTCGTAGGAGGTATCCGGCGTCAGGTTATCTGCCGTAAAGGAGTGAATATCTACGTTTACCATTTCGATGTTCTTTTTTTCATAGTATTCGTAGAATGCGTCCATGTATGTACTTGCCCAGTCGGCATGTTCGGCGAAATTTTCCCGGGCTGTTCCGATGAGCTCACCGTCCTGATATACGGCGTAGTCTGCGACAGTATCGTATTTTTCAGGCTTATTCCATACCAGCGTCACAGAGGTGTCGTCATAGGCCAGAGTGGGAACCAGCAGATTGGTTACGTCCTCGCTGCCTTCCGTACGGTCATATTTGGGTTCTGTCAGGGGAGGCGTTTTGCGGCGTTCTATTTTTGGGGCCGCATTTGACGGAGTAGAAGCAGCGTCAGAGGGGGAAGCGGGACGTTTATGCGCATCTGATGAGGTTGCATCTGATGGAGTAGCGATTATTTCATTGTCCTCATCCCGGTCTTCGGAGGAACTGTGTTCAGCGTCTGATGGAGTAGCTAAAGGCTGATATATGGGGGGGAGGGTGGAATCATCGCGATTGGCGTCAGAATGGGAAGCAGTAAGGCTGTTCTGAGAACTTGCAAACGTTTGCAAATCCGGGCTAAAAGAATTGCACCCGTTGTTAACGTACCAGCAAGAGTTATGGATGCATAACGGTATAGATTGGACGGAAAATGGATCTTCATAACTGAATTCCTTTCGAGTTACTTTGGACGCGTTACCAATATTTGTATACAGATAAAAGTATAACTAATGAAAAATTATTTGTACACTGTTAAAAGTAACAGAGAAAATATAAAATATTTGTGAAAAAATTATAAAGAAAAAAATGGGGAGTTATGAAAAAGTCACAAAAATTTTTGAGTAAATTTAATGAAAGAGTCGATAGAGAAAATACAAATATTCGTCCTATGAATATTTGATAATATCTCAAAAAATATTGACTTATTCCCGCCAATATGCTAAAAATAAACTATAATTTATAGGATGAATATTCACCCAATAAAAGGAGGAGCAGGAACATGAAAGAACTATATGATGTGCTCGTCATCGGCGGAGGCATAGTGGGGAGCGCCGTTGCCAGAGAGCTGTCACGATATCGTTTAAGGATCGGCGTTCTGGAGAAAAATCTGGATGTCTGCAATGAGACCAGCGGGCGCAATTCCGGCGTGGTTCACGGCGGCTTTGCTTATGACAGAGGAAGTTTAAAGGCAAAGCTCTGCGTAGAGGGAAACCGGATGATGGGAGAGCTGGCTAAGGAACTGGATTTTCGCTTTATCCGCTGTGGAAAGGTGTTGGTCGGCAATACGGATGAGGACATGGAGACCTTAAAGCGCACGATCCGCCAGGGAGAGGACAATGGGGCCTCAGGATTAGAGCTCATTGACGAAAAACGTCTCCACGAGCTGGTACCTGCGGTAGTGGGAAAATTTGCCATGTATTCAAAGAACAGCGGGATTGTAGATCCCTTTGGCTATACCATTGCCCTGGCAGAAAATGCCCATGCGAACGGGGCTGAGTATCATTTCGGCTGTGAGGTAACGGATATTTCCAGGGACGGAGACGGAAATTACTGTATTTCCACTTCCGGGGGAACCTTTTACAGCCGCTGGGTGGTAAACAGTGCAGGCCTTGGATGCGGAAAAATTTCCGATTTCCTAGGAATTACGGGATACCATATCATCGGCTCCAAGGGCGATTACATTATTCTGGATAAGCGTACCGGCCCGCTGCTTCCTATGCCCGTTTATCCGGTTCCAAGCAATACATATATGGGAATTCATGTGACGAATACCACAGACGGAAATGTTATTATCGGGCCAAATGCGGATCTGGTGACGGATTTCACCTACTATGGAGTGCCGCAGGAAAATATGGATTATCTGGCTAACAGCGCTTCGGATCTGTGGCCCTGTATCCGTAAGCAGGATTATATCCGCAATTATTCCGGTATCCTTCCAAATGGGTGGATGATCAGGGAGTGATCCAGGATTTTAAGATTGAGATACGGGATGATCTTGCGCCCAGGGCCATCAATCTGGTAGGAATAGAGTCTCCGGGACTGACAGCAGCAGTACCCATTGCGCGGTATGCCATTGAAATGATGAAGGAAAGGGAAAAACTGGAAGAGAATCCTGATTTTAATCCGGAAAGAAAGGGAATCCGCCGCTTTGAGGAATGTTCCATGGAGGAACAGGCCCGATTGATTGAAGAAGATCCAGATTATGGAGAGGTGATCTGCCGCTGTGAGAAGGTTACGAAGGCGGAAATTTTAAAGGCTATCCATAATCCTCTGGGAGTGGATACCATGACAGGCATCAAATACAGGACACGTTCCATGATGGGGCGCTGTCAGGGCGGTTACTGCCAGATGCGGATCGAGCAGCTCATCGAACAGGAGCTGGGGAAAAAAGAAACCCAGGTGCAGTATGAGCGGGAAGGGTCACAGGTATTGTTCGGAAAGGTTCGGGAGGTGTAGGATATGGGACAGTTAGAGCATGAGATCGTCTGTGAAGCAGTGGATGCAGTCATAGTGGGCGGCGGTCCGGCAGGACTGGCGGCAGCAGTGCGGCTGTATGAAAAAGGGATTACGAATATTCTGATTCTGGAGCGGGAGAAACATCTGGGCGGTATCCTGCGCCAGTGTATCCATGACGGGTTTGGCCTGACCCGCTTTGGCCTGACCCTAAGCGGCCCGGAATATGCACAGAAATTTATCGACCGGGTGCATGAACTTAAGATTCCCTATCTGACGGACGCCACGGTTTTAGAGGTGACAAAGGAACATGTGGTTACTGCAGCTACGCCTCAGGGCTTAAAGCAGTGGAAGGCAAAGGCAGTGATCCTTACTATGGGCTGCAGAGAGCGCACCCGCGGGGCTCTGGGGATTCCGGGAGAAAGGCCCGCAGGCGTATTTACTGCAGGAGTGGCTCAGGCATATATCAATCTGTATAACCGGATGCCTGCAAAGGAAGTGGTGATTCTGGGTTCAGGTGATATCGGTATGATTATGGCACGACGCCTTACGTTAGAGGGAGCCCATGTAAAGGCTGTATTTGAGATCCAGCCATATCCAAGCGGCCTTCCCAGAAATATTGAGCAGTGCTTAAACGACTATGGAATCCCCCTTTATCTGAGCCATACGGTTACAGCCATCCACGGGGATAAACGTCTGACCGGTGTGACGGTTTCTCAGGTAGATGAGCATATGAAACCGATTCCGGGAACGGAAAAAGAGTATGATTGCGATACGCTGATCCTGTCGGTAGGCCTGATTCCTGAAAATGAGCTTTCCCTGGATGCCGGCGTAACCTTGGACGGGAGAACAAAGGGCGCAGAAGTAGATGAGTATTTCCAGACGGATAGGCCCGGTATCTTTGCAGCAGGAAATGTGCTCCACGTCCATGATCTGGTAGACTTTGTGTCCATGGAGGCGGAACGGCTGGCGGATGCTGCAGCGGAATATGTAGATAAGGGATGTCTGCCGGAGTGTCCCGTTGTGATTCGTACCGATTGTTTTATCAATCACACAGTGCCGCAGCGTATTTCCGGAAAAGAGGACTGCAGATTGTCACTGCGTGTAAACAGGCCATTTAAGGACTGCCGTATCGTAGTACGTCAGGATGGAACGGAGGTGGCTTTTAAAAAGATGAAAAAAGCCATTCCGGCAGAAATGATTCAGATTCCATTAAAGGCAGAGAAGCTGTCAGGCTGTAAAGAACTGGAGGTGAGTGTGGAATGGTAAGAGAATTTACCTGTATTATCTGTCCAAATGGCTGTGAGATCACAGCAGAACTTGAGAAAACGGAGGATGGAGCCTGCCGGATCCGTTCCATAGAAGGAGCAGCCTGTCCAAGAGGGAAAGCTTATGTGGAGCAGGAGCTCACCGATCCCAGAAGAAATATCGCAACCTCCATTTCGGTAGAGGGAGGAGAGCTGCCCCTTACAAGTGTCCGCCTCACGGCCCCCATACCAAAGGCAAGGATCTTTGACGCCATGGAAGAAATCCGCAGATGCCGCGTCACTGCACCAGTGAAAGCAGGGACTGTAGTGATAGAAGGACTTTTAGGATACGATTCCGATGTGATCGTGACGAAGACGGTGGAGAAACAGAAATAAAATCATGTATACAGACAGCCGGACCAGTGGTGAAAACGGGTCCGGCTGTCTGTATTTAAGAAGGGTTTTTAAATGAATGTCCTTAACATTCTGGATGAAATATGGTATTTTTTAATGAAAGAACGATTACAGAAGGAGGAGAAATGCATGAGCCTTTTCATTGGAAAGACAGAACGGGTATATTCCACCTCAGACAGCTTCCAGAAGGAACGGGTACAGGAAATTCTGAATGAAAATCATATAGAATACAAGATTCGGGCCCGGGATGATTCAAGACGAAATCCGTTTGATCAGGCCGGACTTGGAAGCCTGGGAAATAACAGGCTTCTGGTTACATATTCCTTTTATGTGGATAAAAAGGATGCAGAGTGGGAAGTGAGGTTGATTCATTCACAGGTGTAGAGCCCATCTACAAACCTTCTCCATCCTTGCATTTTCCCCCAATCTATTATATAGTGGAATGCAGAGAGAAAATATACGAAACAGGAGGAAACGTATGTCGGGAAAGCGCGAGGATTATATTACATGGGATGAATATTTTATGGGAGTGGCCTGTCTGTCGGGGAAACGCTCTAAGGATCCCAGCACCCAGGTGGGAGCCTGTATCGTAAGCCAGGACAACAAGATCCTTTCTATGGGCTACAATGGTTTCCCCAAGGGCTGTTCAGATGACGAATTTCCCTGGGAGAAGGAGCATGAGGCGGACGATCCCTACCATGCAAAAATACTTTTATTCTACCCACAGCGAATTGAATGCCATTTTAAATTACAGAGGCGGAAGCCTGGAGGGCAGCAAGCTTTATGTGACCCTTTTCCCCTGCAATGAATGTGCCAAGGCCATTATTCAGGCGGGAATTACAACGATTGTCTATGGGGAAGACAAGTATGCCGATACGCCTGCCGTGCGGGCTTCCAAGCGGATGCTCAATGCAGCCGGAGTAAGGTATTATCAGTATCAGCCTACAGGGCGTAAAATTGAAATAGAGGTTTAGGGAAAATGAAGGTTCTTCTGGCAGCGGTAAATGCCAAATATATCCATTCCAATCTGGGGATCTACAGCCTGAAGGCTTACGGTGAGAAGATGCTGGCAGAGCAGGGCTTTAAAAGAGAACAGATACAGATCGAGCTGGCGGAGTATACCATCAACCACCAGTTAGAACAGATTCTTAAAGATCTGTACTGCAGGAAGCCGGATGTGATCGGTTTTTCCTGCTATATATGGAATATTTCTTATATAAAATGTCTTCTGGCAGATATAAAAAAGGTGCTCCCGGAAGTGAAGATATGGCTTGGAGGTCCTGAGGTATCCTACTGCGGTGAGGAGATTTTAAGGGAACAGCCTGTGGTGGATCTGGTGATGAAGGGAGAAGGCGAGGAAACCTTTGCACAGCTTTTACAGGTTCTGGTGGAAAAGGAGGGATCAGGAGCCTCCTTCAGTGGATATCTGGAAGAAATAAAACAAAAGGGGATTCCCGGACTGGTATTTTTGGACAGTCAGGGCAATAAAGACGGCGCAGCCTGGGGCACTTTTGCGGGCGGTGATAGACAGGCAGGATGGCCCGTTTATGACACCGGTATCCGTCCGCCCATGGATATGAACCGGATCCCCTTTCCCTATGGATTTTTGGAGATGGAACAACTGGAACACAGGATTATTTACTATGAGAGCAGCAGAGGCTGCCCTTTTTCCTGTGCTTACTGCCTGTCGTCCATTGATAAGAGCGTCCGTTTCCGCAGTCTGGAACGGGTAAAGGAAGAGCTGTCCTTTTTCTTAAATGCCAGAGTACCGCAGGTGAAGTTTGTGGACCGGACCTTTAACTGTAAAAAATCCCACGCCATGGCAGTCTGGCAGTTTATCCGGGAAAATGACAACGGCATTACGAACTTTCATTTTGAAATCGCAGCAGATCTTCTGGATCAGGAGGAGCTGAACCTCCTTTCTTCCATGCGTCCGGGACTGATTCAGCTGGAAATAGGAGTCCAGTCCACCAATCCGGACACGCTTTCGGCAATCCGGAGAAAAACAGATATCGCAGAAATAAGAAAGATTACCCATCATATCAACAGCCGGCACAACATCCACCAGCATCTGGATCTGATCGCAGGCCTTCCCCATGAGGATTTAAGCAGCTTTAGAAAATCCTTTAATGAGGTATATGATATGGAGCCGGAACAGCTGCAGCTGGGATTTTTGAAGGTGTTAAAAGGCTCCTATATGGAAGAAATGATTCCTGCCTGTGAGCTGTTATATTCATCTTCCCCGCCCTATGAGGTCTTGTCCACCCGATGGCTTTCTTATGGAGATATCCTGGAGTTAAAGGCTGTGGAAGAGATGGTGGAAGTCTACTATAACAGCCGCCAGTTTACCTGTACACTGGAGCAGCTGAGGCAGGAATTTGATACGCCCTATGAAATGTTTCTGGATTTGGCCGGATTTTACCAGAAGAAGGGATATGGCGGCGTAAATCACAGCCGTCTGGCACGGTATGAGATCCTGTGGGAGCAGGCAGAGGAAATGTTTTCTGACGGCAGCAGAACAGATGCAGAGAGAAAGCGTGAGCAGTACAGAGATGCTCTGATGACCGATCTGTACCTCCGGGAAAATATCAAAAGCCGTCCTTCCTTTGCCAGGAATCTTTCACATTTCAAGGAGCAGATCCGGCGTTTTTTCAGGCAGGAGGAGGACTGCCCCTGCCTACTTCCGGATTATACAGGATATGATTCCCGCCAGCTGGCAAAGATGGCCCATCTGGAGCCGGCGGGGGACGGAAGTTTTCTGCTGTTTGACTATAAAAACCGCGACCCGCTGACCTATAATGCAAGGATGGTTCGGGTTGAGATTGAATAGAAAAAGCCAGACTGCGCATAAACAGGAAACGGAGAAACCGGATGAAGATATTGCTGATCGATTCGGAGATAGAGGATATAAGGGAACTGAAAAAAAGGATTCACTGGGAGGCCTGCGGCGTGGAGAGTGCGGCAACGGCCTACAGCGAAAGGACGGCCAGGGAAACGGCAAAAAATCAGAAACCAGACCTTATCGTCTGCTGTACGGAAATCGCTGAGGATGGAGGAGAGGCACTTTTGACAGAACTGCGTTCCACTGTCCCGAATGCAGGGATTATCCTGACTGGAAGTCGCTTTTCAGAGGAAATTTTTCGCAGGCTTTTATATGTTGAAGCAGTCGATTATTTAAAAAAAACCTGTTTCAGAGGAAGCATTTTTTCAAGGCAGTGGAGCGGTTTAAAGAGCGGCGCTTCAGACAACAGGAGGAAACCGAAGAAAAGCAGTACGGGCGTTACTGGAAAAATAATCAGCGCATGATTCAGGAGATGTTCTGGAAAAAGCTCTGTTTAAACCGGATTCCCGGAGGGCCGGAGGAGATCGAGGCCGCCGCTGCCCAGGTAGATGCAAAGCTGGACAAGGACAGCCGCTATCGGATGGTGCTGATCACACTGGCAAATGAAGATGAGATGAAAATGGCCTGGGGGGATGATTTGTGCCAGGCAGCGATTCAGAATCTTGCCCGGGCATTTGTAAAAACAGATGGAGACAGCAGCAAGGTGATTGTGATTTATACCCGTGTAGTGATCCTTTTGGAGGAGGCAGAGTTTGATACGGCTCAGGAACGATGCCGGATTCTGGCAGACCGCTGCCGCAGTGAGTATCAGGCAGAGCTTTTGTGCTATATTGGTGAGTCGGTGTTCTGTGAACAGCTGGCCGATACCTACAGCAGCCTTCTTACCTACAGCAAGGATGATGTGCTTCAGCAGAACCGCATAACCTGTGTAAACAGGCAGAGTCTGGGAGAAAAGAAAGAAATTGCAGTTCCGGATACCTGGGGAGAGCTTCTTTATACAAAAGAACCCCAGCGGCTGGTAAAAGAGGTTGAAAAATTTCTGGTACCTCTGGCAAGACTGGGGCATTTAAGCGAGCAGAATTTCCGTATTTTCCAGCAGGATATGCTCCAGCTGTTTTTTACATATATGGAAAAAAAGGAAATGCGGGCCCATGAGCTTTACGATAATCATGAGATATACCGCCTCTATAAGATTGCAATCCTGTCCATTGACGGAATGTGCCGGTGGGTGTCCAAATGCACGGAATATATTACAGGACAGAACAGCCTGAAGGAAGGGACCCATGGAGCAGAGGTGGTGAGAAAAGTAAAGGAGTATATCCGTTCTAATCTTAAAAATGACATTACCATGGAGCAGATTGCGGATTTAACTCACTTAAATCCCGATTATACCACCAGAATTTTCCGAAACATAACAGGAATGACGATTCGGGGATACCTGATTAAAAAGAGAATGGAGCGGGCAAAAACACTGCTGCAGACGACGGGGCTTTCTGTCAGCGAGGTGGCAATGGAATCGGGATATGATAAATTTTTTCCTATTTATCCGTGTATTCCGGCAGTATTTCGGAGTGACGCCCAAAACAGTTCCGCAGAGAAAGTGAACAAAGACGTAACCAGAAACTGGAAATGGAATATTCGGAAAAATGATATTAATATACGGAAAAGTGCTGTTTTTTTATCTTATAAGGAAAAAACAGCACTTTTTTTACGATGGATTTACACATGAAGTCGAAAAAATGATAAAAAGTGTCGCAAGAATGAAAGCCAGAAACAGGGACACTTATATATAATACGAGTAGAACAAACAAAACGCTGTATAGTTGGGAGATGGATATGAAAGTCAGTCTGATCGTAAGCGATATTGACGGAACGCTCCTGCCGGCAGGCTGCAGACAGGATGGAACAGAGCCGGACGGCCCCGGAGTTTCAGACGGGATTAGGCATCTTGGCACCATGATCCAAAAGCTGGAGCTTCCGTTTACATTGGCAAGCGGCCGTCCGTTGGACATGATGGAGCTTCTGGGAGAGCACCTCGGGATTACACTTCCCATGGTGGCCTGCAACGGGGCTGCGGCAGGAGGGAAGAAAGGGCTTCTTTGGAGTGACCATCTGAATACAGATCAGGTAAGAACCGCTATTGAATGTGCCGATCATCTGAATATGGCGATTATTGCCACAGATGGATCGGATGAGGTGGTCTACCGGCAGAATGATTATACCAGAAGCCGCAGCAGGAACGGCTCATGGACAAAAACCTGGCGTCCTGCCTGTGGGGAGGACTGGCAGAACTGGAGGATACAAAAGCTCCTGATCATTGACCCTGCGTCTCCGGGTAAAGTAGATGAGGTAATCTGCGAGCTGAACAGGAACCGGAAGCAGGAGGAGCTGTCGATCCTGCGCTATGATGACCGGGGGATAGAGGTCATGCCGGGAGAGTGCACAAAAGGAATGGGGGTAAAACGGCTGGCGCAGAGTCTTGGGATCCCCATGGATGAGGTCATGGTGCTGGGAGATAATAAAAATGACATCGATATGTTTAGGGCAGCAGGACTGGGAGCTGCCGTAGGAAACGCTGTTTCTGCATTAAAAGAAGAAGCTGATTATGTCAGCCATGAAAAATGGGTCTACGGTGTTATAGAAGCACTGGAAGCTTTAAATCTACCGCAGCGGTGCCATGGGGCTTTAGAATGCAAAGGATCAGAAAGAGGTAAGGGACAATGAAAGGAAAGCGAACATCATTAAAAAAGGTACTGGAACCGTACTGCTGGCTTTTGCCGGCATTTGCGCTGTTTATCCCTTTTACGTTTCTCCCGTTTCTTCAGACAGTCTACAAGAGCTTTTTTATTGTAGATTCCATGGGAACGCTGAAGCGTTTTGTGGGATTTGAGAATTATCTGTATATATTGAAGGATGAAACCTTTGTGAAAGCAGTGATCAATACACTGGTTTATGTTATTTTAACGGTGCCTGTTTCAAAAATACTGGGAATGCTTCTGGCACTTCTGGCGAATAAGCGCAGAAAGACATCCTTCCTTTATGAGACCTCATTCGCCCTGCCTATGGCAATGGCGGTATCCGTGACAGCCATGATTTTCCAGCTTCTTTATGTTCCGTCCCTGGGCTTTATCAACGGCGTAACAGGGCTTAAGATCAACTGGCTGACAGATCCAAAGTACGCCATGATTGCCATTGCAGTTATCCAGATCTGGCTGTCTACAGGTTATGCGTTTATCTTTATGCTGGCCGCAGTGAGAAGCGTGCCGAAGGATATGATTGAAAGCGCATCCATAGACGGTGCGGGCCCGTTTCGTCAGCTGTTTCAGATTTATCTTCCTTTGACAACGCCTACCATGTTTTATCTTATTATAACAGACATTTCCTACAGTATGATGATGATGAGTCTTGTAAGCGTTCTTACAGACGGGGGACCTAAAAACGCAACGATCACAATTATGTACTATATTTTTAAACAGATCGGCGCAGCCGGCAACTATACCAATGCTAATCCGGCGGCGATCATTGCATTTATAATGACTCTGGCAGCTACGCTTTTAGGATTTTTATGGGAAAAGAAAGGAGTGCATTACTCATGATGGCAAAACGTGATAAATGGGGTGTTTTCATGCAGGTTTTGTGTCTGGGACTGGCCTTTTTCATGCTGTTTCCCATTCTCTATGCAGTTTCGGTTTCACTGATGGAGCAAAAGGCAGTGCTGGCTTCTCCGCCTCATTTCCTTCCTCCTAAGGTAACTTTTGACAATTATGTGACTGCATTTACAAGGACTACCCTTCCAAGATATATGGTAAATTCCTTTGTGGTTGCTGTGATCTGCAGTGTGAGCCGCGTACTGGTAGCCTGCATGTCCGCCTTTGCCTTTTCTTTTATGGAATTTAAGGGAAAGAAGCTGCTGTTCTTTTTGACTCTCAGCACCATGATGATCCCGCCGGATGTACTGATCGTTGCCAATTTCACCACAGTAAGCCGTTTACGGCTGGTGAACACATATATGGGAATCTGTGTGGTTTATCTTGTGTCTGCGGCTAATATCTTTATGCTGCGGCAGCATTTTCTGGGATTTTCCAAAAGCTTAAAGGAAGCAGCTGCTATTGACGGCTGCGGGAATTTGCGGTTTTTCTTCAGTATCCTGATGCCTACCAGCCGTCCGGTTGTAACTACCGTATTCCTGTCCTCTTTTGTAAATGTCTGGAACCAGTATGTGTGGCCCATGCTCGTAACGAATAAAAATGAGCTGAGAACCATACAGGTAGGAATTACCATGTTAAAGGACAGGGAATCTGCTGTATTTGGGCCGGTGATGGCCGGAGTTGTAGTGGCTCTGGTTCCGACTGTGCTGCTCTTTATCGTATTTCAGAAACAGATCGTGGCGGGCATGATGTCCGGCGCGGTAAAAGAATAATTGAAAGAAAGGGAATAAAACAATGAAAATGAAAGCATTTATGCCGATTGCGGCAGCAGCAATGATTACAATGGGGCTTACTGCCTGTCAGGGTGCTTCTGGCGGGAACAGCGGGGCTGCTTCACAGGAAAAGGAAGCTGGTTCCGGCATGACAGAGATCACATTCTGGCACTCCATGGACAGCGTGTTCGGAGAGATTACCCAGAAGCAGGTGGATCAGTTCAATGAAACCATCGGAAAAGAAAAAAATATCCATGTAACGCCTGTATTCCAGAACTGGCCCGGCACAGATGCCCTTATGGCTGCCATGCCTGCGGACGATATCGAAAATATGCCGGATGTGATCCAGCTTTACAGCGAGAGCGTAAACCTTATTCGGGATTACAAGCGTACCATATGGACAGAGGATATGCTTACAGCAGATGGAACAATGAAAAAGAGGATCTAATGCCGGGAGCGGTTGAGGAATACTCCATCGGAGGCAGGATGATCGGAATGCCGTGGACTGCGTCAGCCCTGCTTTTATATTACAATCAGGATTATCTGGATCAGGCCGGTGTGGCTGTGCCCGCAACGATCGCAGAGATGGCGGATGCCCTTCCGGTGCTGGTGGAAAAAACGGGCGCAGAGTATGGCTTAAATGTGCGTGTAAACCAGTATGAGCTGGAAAACTGGATTGAGACTCAGGGGGCGTCCGGCAGTGAATTCGGAAATAACAAAAATGGACACGAAGGCTATATGACAGAGCTTTCCTGCGTATCCAACGGTACGCTGGACAAGTTTTTAACGGAGTGGGAAAAGGTTGTAAACAGCGGCGCCTACAAGCCATCTAAGGATTCCATCAATGAGGAATTTGCAGCGGGTATGCACGCAATGGTTATTATGACCAGCTCCCGTATCCCGACCATCAGCGAGCTGGTGGGAGACAGCTTTAACTGGGGAGTTGCGGCAATTCCTGCCGTATCTGAAGACGATATCGGTGGTGCATATCCCAGTGGCTCCGGCCTGTTTATGATGGATCGTGATGACGAGGCAAAGAAAGTGGCTGCATGGGAATTTGTACAGTATATGGCATCCCCTGAGGCTCAGGCAATGTGGCTTGAGGGAACCGGTTATACGCCTGTCAATGTAAAGTCTCAGGAGCTGGAATCCTATCAGACAGCAGTAGAGGCAGAGTCCAGGCTTCAGGTTCCCTATGATGTGCTGATGCAGTCTGGAATCTCTGTGATTCCGGCCTTTATCCCCAATAACAGCACCATTGATACGGTGATTAAGGATGCAATGCTTTCCTTCGGTGATGGAACAGCAACGAAAGAGGAAACCTTCAACGCCATCAAGGACGGCTGTGCGAAGGCGCTTGAGGATTATTACAGAGCCAACCCTATTGAGTAAGGGAAATGAGTAAGAAGACAGGAAAGGAAGCTGTAAGTGAAACGAGTAATCATTGACTGCGATCCCAGTGCGGATGATGCGCTGGCGCTGATGCTTGCGGCAGCATCTGCAGAGCTTTCGCTGGAAGCGGTGACCGCTGTTTCCGGCGTCTGCGAGGTCGTCCAGAGCGCCCGGAATGCTTTAAACATACTGGAGCTGTGCGGCAGGTCCGATGTATCAGTGGCTGCCGGAGCCAGCCAGCCATTAAAGCGCAGGCTGGAATTTGACGGAAAATACTGCGGCTGTGACGGACTTTCGGAGACGGGGCTTGTCCCCGCCTCTTCCTGTTTGTCAAGACTGCCTGCCGTGGAGCTGATCCACAGGAAACTGGAGGAGCATCCGGGAGAGATTTATATAATATCCATTGCTCCCATGACGAATCTGGCAGAACTTTTGATGAAATACCCTGAGAGCAGAGGGCAGATTGCAGGAATCTATACCATAAACGGCTCTTACGGCGTAGCGCCGGACAAGAGCAGCTGGAATCCCAGGCCCAGCTGGAATGTGCGCACAGACCCGGAGGCGGCAAAATATGTGATTGAATCCGGGATCCCAGTTACAGCGCTGGGACTGGATGTAACGATGAGACTGGAAAATGCCATGGCAGAGCGCCTGATGGCAGAGGGGAATAAAAACGGATGGGCCTTTCAGTTTCTTGAACGGGCTGTGGCCTTTAACCTGAAAAGAGGACTTGAGCCCTACAGCCTTTTAGTAGACGCCATGGCAGTAGCAGCGGCTGTGCGGCCGGAAATTGCAGAGTATATCCATGGAAAGGCTGCTGTATCAGATCAGGACGGTCTGATGTGCGGTCAGACGCTGTTTGGGGTAAAAGGATATGCGGATCAATGGAACTCCGATGTACGGGCAGCGTACTGCTTTGATTTTGACATCTATATTGACTTGTTCCTAGAAAGGGTATTTTCATGAAATTATCAACCTCCAGCAATATTGTATTTGACCGGCCAGAGGGGCCATTTTTCCATATGGACCGCATGATGCGCTATGCAAAGGAGGCGGGCTTTGATACACTGGATATCAGCTTTTACGACTGGGCTCTTCCCGGTTCTCCGTTTCTTACCGACGAATGGAAAAAATGGATTGATCAGGTGGCAGAGGAAAAAGAGCGCCTGGGGATGCGGTTTGGACAGAGCCATGCTTATACTTATAATTTCCTTTCTCCGGCTCTTACGCCGGAAGAGAGAAAGCACCATGAAGAGCTGACCCTGCGCTCCATTGAATGCTGTTATATACTGGGTTCCAGACTCTGTGTGACCCATCCGGATACTGTGTACGATTCCCCACGTCCAATGGCAGTATCAGAGGAGAAGAATGCAGAATATTTCCGGGAACTTTTGGATAAAACAGCCCGGTTTGACATGGCGTTTGCAGTTGAAAATATGTGCGACATTACTATTGCTCCCAAGCGGAAATTCGGCGCTTATCCGGAGGAACTGGTAAATCTGGCAAAGCGCGTGGGCGACAGCCGGTTTGGAATCTGCTGGGATTTTGAACATGGGGACATCATGCAGCAGAATCAGAGAGATGCATTAAGGCTGATCGGCAGCTATCTGTACGCGACCCATGTATCGGATACCCACAGCGCCACAGACCCGGATCTGATGCACGTTCTGCCTCTTATGGGAACGGTTGACTGGAAAGAGGCGGTACAGACCCTGAGGGAAATTGGATATGAGGGATATTTCAGCTTTGAGGTTAATAATTATGGAAGATATTTCCCAGAATGCCTTCTGCCGGAGGCGCTCAGGCTGATGTACCATGTGGGAGAATATCTGCTTTCCCAGACGGTTTAAAGAAATTGGGAGTACGTCCTGAGAGATGCTTATCTCGTTCAGGGCGTATTTTTGTTATGGAAAATATTTTGAATTTCCGCATGTTGCACTGTGTCCGGGCGTCTGGTGTTCAGGACTCCGGTTTCCGGCCATAAGAAAACCTAAGAGTCTGAAATTTTTCTAAAAACAAAAGCCATATCAAAAACTCGCTGCGCTCAGACAGGTTTGATATGACTTTTAACGAAAAATTTAATTCTCCAAGGTTTTCTAATGGCCTTCAAAGTCGTCCTGAACACCAGATGCCAGAGCGCACTGCAACATGCGGAAACTCAAAGAAAATGTCTCTTGAAAAACCGGCATCATATGCCGTATACTGAAATGGACTGAAATATAAGGAATGAGGAGCGTTTTATATGCCAAAGATAAAAAGGGAGACAAAAACGGCCCGCAGCCAGCGGGTTGCTCATATACTGGAAGCCTTAGACCGGGAATACGGCACGGAGCTGATCTGTTATCTGAACCATGAAACACCGTGGCAGCTGCTGATCGCCGTGATTTTAAGTGCCCAGTGCACAGATGCCAGGGTAAATATCGTAACAGCCGACCTGTTTCAGAAGTACCCTTCTCTGGAGGCCTTTGCCGCAGCGGATGTAAAAGAGATGGAGCAGGATATCCATTCCATCGGGTTTTACCATAATAAGGCAAAGAATATCATTCTCTGCGCCAGAGATTTGCTGGAACGGTTTTCAGGAGAGGTACCGGAGTCGCTGGAGGATCTGACCTCCCTTGCAGGCGTGGGAAGGAAAACAGCTAATGTGATCCGGGGCAATGTTTATCATGTGCCGAGCATTGTGGTGGATACCCATGTAAAGCGGATTTCCCGAAAGCTGGGCCTGACCTTGGAGGAGGAGCCGGAAAAGGTGGAGTATGATCTGATGAAGGTGCTGCCAAAGGACCACTGGATTCTGTGGAATATTCATATTATTACATTGGGAAGAACTGTCTGTACGGCCAGAAAACCCAAATGTGGGGAATGCTTTTTAAAGGAATACTGCCCGTTCCTGCGAAGAACCGGTGGTTTTTTGATGGAGGTAAGGCATGATGATGACTTCTTATATTGCCCTTGATCTGGAGACGACCGGTCTGGAATCAAAGACGGAAAAAATTACAGAGGCAGCGGCCTTAAAGGTGATTGACGGAACGGTGCGGGAGCGGTTTGTGACGCTGATCAATCCTGGAAGGCCTATTTCAGAGAAAATTACGCAGCTTACGGGAATTACAGATGAGATGGTACGGACAGCGCCTCTCATGGAAAATGTGATTGGAGAGCTTTTGGCCTTTTGTGAAGGTCTTCCGCTTTTGGGCCACAATATCCTCTTTGATTACCGATTTTTAAAGCAGGCAGCAGTAAACAGCCGGTTGGAATGTGAGTTTGAGGCGGTCGATACCCTGACGCTGTGCCGTCATCTGATGCCGCCGGATGAGAAAAAGAATTTATCCGCTTCCTGTACCTGGTTTCAGATTCCCCAGTCTGCTGCTCATCGGGCAGAAGCGGATGCAGAATCAGCCCACCTGCTTTATGAAAAGCTTAAGGCCCTTTATGGGAAGGAACGGGAGGAGCTTTTTGTTCCATGTCCGCTGATCCACAAGGCAAAACGGGAGCAGCCCGCTACAAAAAGGCAAAAAGAATACTTGCAGGATTTGATAAAATGTCATAGAATAGACATAACTCTGCAGACGGATACTTTAAGCAGAAGCGAGGCGTCCAGACTGATTGATCAGATCATTCTGCAGCGGGGAAGACTTACAGAGCATTCTCTGTCTTCCCCATATAACGGTTTTGTGGGCGGTTCCGGCAGAAGGAAGGGATCGCAGGATTAAAAGAGGTGAAAAAATGCTGAACATGAGAGACCATAAGACAAAGAAGATCATTTCAACCATTATTGTTGTGATCCTGGTACTGGCTATGATCGTACCGATGGCTTTAAGTGCACTGATGTATTAAAGGATCTGTGATACGGGCCAAAATGCCGGAAAAATGGCTTCCGGAATGAAAAGGATATGTGAGAATGAAAAATAAAATGTGGAAAACAGCCCTGACTGTCCTGGCGGCAGCCGGGGCAGTGTGGGCCTTCCCTGGTACAGCCATGGCGGCTCCTGTACTTCCCGACGGGATTCGTGTACAGGGGCAGGATCTGGCAGGAAAAACCTGTGGGGAGGCCCGTGATGTAATAGAGACTTATGAGGAGGAATTGGGAAACTGTCCGGTTATCCTGACCCTGGACGGACAGGAGAAGGAGACCACGGCAAAGGAGCTGGGACTTTACTGGAGCAATGAGAACCAGATTGAGGAAACGCTTAAGGAGTACGCCGGAGGCAGCCTGATCCGCCAGTATATGGTAAAGAAAGATCTTGCCCGGGCTCCGGTAGAGCTTGCGGTTGAAACAGCAGTAGATCCTGAGAAGGTAACAGCTTTTGTGGATACCCACAGCCAGGATATCCTGACGCAGCCTCAGAATGCCTCCATACGCCGGGAAAACGGCGCTTTTGTGATTACAGAGGCAGTTTCCGGCCGCGCGGTTGATACGGAAGCTACGGTTCAGGCGCTGAATGAGGCGCTGGCTAGACAGCAGGAGGGAACAGTCCGGGCGGACGCGGTGATCACGGAGCAGGAGCCGGAGATCACATCGGAGGAACTGGCGTCCATCCAGGATGTGCTTGGCACCTGTACCACAGACTTTTCCAGCAGCGGAGCAGCCCGTTCCACCAATCTTTCCGTGGGAGCGGCCAAGATCAACGGCAGGGTAATGATGCCCGGAGAAGTGCTTTCTGGCTATGAGTGCCTGCAGCCCTTTACAACTTCCAATGGATACAAGACTGCAGCCGCATATGAAAACGGCAAGGTGGTAGACAGTATCGGAGGAGGCGTCTGCCAGATCGCGACCACGCTGTACGGCGCGTCTCTGGAAGCAGAGGTGGAAATTGTTCAGAGGCAGAACCATTCCATGATCGTTACCTATGTGGAGCCTTCCATGGATGCAGCCATTGCGGGAACCTATAAGGATATTAAAATTAAAAATAATTACAGTACTCCCATCTACGTAGAAGCCTATACTTCCGGGAAAAAGCTGACCTTTACCCTCTATGGAAAGGAAACGCGGCCGGAGGGACGAAAGGTGGAGTATATCTCAGAAACCATAGGTACTACCAGTCCCGGTGAACCTCAGCTGATCGTTGACAATACTCTGGCTCCCGGAGCGAAGGTTCGGGTGCAGTCTTCCCATACCGGACTGCGATCCCGGTTGTGGAAGGTGGTTACGGTAGACGGTGTGGAGACGGAGCGCACGCTGTTAAATAAAGATACCTATAATGCTTCAAAGGCAGTCTACCGTGTGGGTCCGGAAGCGCCGGTCAATGCGCCTGTGCAGACCGATCCCGCAGGAGGACAGACTGCCGGAGCAGGGGAAAATACTTCTCCTGAATCACCCGGTGCAGAAAATGTGGCAGGCGGCCCCGGAATGCCGGGAGAAAGCGGAACTGTCCCGGGAGGCGGCCCGGGAGCACCAGCAGGCGGCACAAGCGGCAGCGGGGCGGCCTCAGGCGGTCCGGGAGCACCGGAGGGTGCAGGAGGAAGCAGCGGAGCAGTTTCCGGTGGAGGCCCCGGAGCATCGCCAGAGGCCGGAGGCAGCGCAGCAGCTCCGGGAGGTGGCCCGGGAGTTCCCGCCCCATCAGGGGAGGTGGCTCAATGAGAACAGCAGGGCAGGGGCCGGGCGGCTTTGAAAAGCGGGACGGCCATATAAATCCGGGACAGGAGCTGATTTTTGCAGGTTCTGCCGGTCTGGCAGGAGCCAGACGCATCCTGGAAGCAAAAAAGGAAATACTTTCCAGGCGATTTGCTCCCTCATTTTTTAAGAGAACTGAAAGAAGAGGAATATTCGGTAAAAAGCTGGCTGGATCAGGCGACAGCGGAAAAAAAAAAGTCCGGTTACAGCCTGGGAGTTTGCAGGGGAAGGCGGCGTACTGGCAGCACTCTGGAATTTTTCAGGCATCTACTGCACAGGACTGGACGTGGATCTGCGCCTTTTCCCTGTCCATCAGGCGGCAATCGAAGTCTGTGAGCTGTTTGAATTAAATCCCTACCGGCTTTACAGTGAAAACTGTGTGCTCCTTGCGGCAGACAGCGGCAGCCGCCTGGTGCGGGAATTAAAGCAGGCGGGGATTCCGGCGGCAGTGATCGGATGGGCGGAAAAAGGCATTGCAAGAAAGCTCCGCCACGGTGAGGAAGCAGCCGGATATCTGGAGCGTCCCCAGCCGGATGAGCTTTTAAAGCTGGGACTGTAATATATGCCCTCAGGGGATTTTTTTAGCAGAATGGAGGATTGGTTATGAGAGAAAAAATTCTTGCGGTGATTGAAAAAAAATCAGTAGGAATCGATATAAAGGATCTGGCGGTTTTACTGGGTGAAAGTGAGATTGCAGTGGCAAATGAGATTGCAGATATGGAAAAAGAGCATATTATCTGCGGTTATCATACCCTGATCAACTGGGATAATACCAGTGAGGAAAAGGTAGTTGCGCTGATCGAGGTAAAGGTAACGCCTCAGCGGGGCATGGGCTTTGACAAGATCGCAGAGCGCATTTACCAGTACAGCGAGGTAAACGCTGTGTATCTGATGAGCGGTTCCTTTGATTTTACCGTATTTATCGAAGGAAAGACCATGCGCCAGGTAGCACAGTTCGTTTCCGACAAGCTGGCTCCCATGGAGGCTGTTTTAAGCACAGCTACACATTTTGTACTGAAAAATATAAGGATCACGGCACTATTATCAGCGAGCCGGTCCAGGATGAAAGGATGCTGATTACCCCATGAGAAATCCCTTATCAGATAAGATCGTAAGTATCCCTCCTTCTGGGATCCGGAAATTCTTTGATATTGTAAACGAGATGGAGGGAGCCATTTCTCTGGGCGTAGGCGAGCCTGATTTTGACACACCCTGGCATATCAGGGAGGAGGGCATCTATTCTCTGGAGAAAGGACGTACTTTTTATACCTCTAATGCAGGCCTTAAGTCCTTAAAGGACGAGATCAGCCGTTATTTAAGCCGCCGTTTTGATGTAAGCTATGATTCAGACAAAGAGATCATGGTTACGGTGGGCGGCAGTGAAGCCATTGATGCAGCCATGCGTGCCATGTTGAATCCCGGGGATGAAGTCCTGATTCCCCAGCCCAGCTATGTTTCCTATGTGCCCTGTGCCGTGCTGGCGGACGGTGTGCCGGTGGTGATTGAACTGGAGGAAAAGGATCATTTTAAACTGACCCCTGAGAAACTTCTGGAAAAGATTACCGATAAAACGAAAATCCTGGTTCTTCCATTTCCAAATAATCCCACTGGAGCGATCATGGAGCGTCATGAGCTGGAAGAGATTGCTAAGATTGTGGTGGAAAAGGATATTTTTGTAATTTCAGACGAAATCTATTCCGAGCTTACATATACAGATAATCACGTTACCATCGCTTCCTTCCCCGGAATGAAGGAAAGAACGGTATTGATCAACGGCTTTTCCAAATCCTATGCCATGACAGGCTGGCGTCTGGGATATGCGGCGGCTCCGGAGATTATTTTAAAGCAGATGTTAAAGATTCATCAGTATGCCATCATGTGTGCTCCCACTACCAGCCAGTATGCGGCGGTCGCTGCCCTTCGGGACGGGGATAATGATGTGGAAATGATGCGTGAATCTTATAACCAGCGCCGCCGGTACCTCTTAAATGCATTTAAGGAAATGGGGATCGACTGTTTTGAGCCGTTGGGCGCCTTTTACACCTTCCCCAATATCAGCCGATTTGGTATGACCTCTGAGGAATTTGCCACAGCGCTGTTAAAAGAGGAAAAGGTAGCTGTGGTGCCGGGAACGGCCTTTGGAGCGTGCGGAGAAGGGTTTGTGCGTATTTCCTATGCGTACTCCCTTAAGAGCTTAAAAGAGGCCTTAGGCCGCATTGAGCGCTTTGTAAAGAACCATGACGGAAAGGCGTGACAGCTATGATGAATATTGTACTTTTAGAACCGGAAATGCCTTCTAATACAGGCAACATCGGCCGCACTTGCGTTGCAACCAATACAAGGCTCCATCTGATCGAGCCTTTGGGCTTTAAGCTCAATGAAAAGGCCTTAAAACGGGCCGGACTGGATTACTGGGATAAGCTGGATGTAAGCGTATACAGCGATTACCAGGATTTTCTTGAAAAAAATCCACAGGCTGCAGGCAATATGTATTTTGCCACAACCAAGGCCCATAAGGTTTATTCTGACGTAAGCTACAGCCCGGACTGTTATCTGATGTTCGGCAAAGAAAGCGCCGGTATTCCTGAGGAAATCCTGGTGGAAAACGAGGAGCACTGCATCCGCATCCCCATGTGGGGCGATATCCGCTCCTTAAACCTCTCCAATTCTGCCGCCATTGTGCTTTATGAGGCTCTGCGCCAGAATGGATTTGAAAAGATGGAGCTGGCGGGAGAGCTGCATCATCTTTCCTGGAATAGCCAGATCTAATATTTATAAATTTACCTTTTCTGTTAGGAATTTAATTATTTGTGATAAAATCCCTCCTATTTTATAATCGCTCTTAGATAAAATACACATCTGAGGAGGGATTCCATTATGAGTGGACTTCAAAAGTGGCTTGAAAAATGGCTGATGCCTATAGCACGTGTTCTGGAGAAACAAAAACATCTTCAGGCCGTGAAAGATGGTATAGTAGGTATTGTGCCAATCATTATCATCGGCTCCTTCTGCCTGGTTCCTACAGGTATTGGCAACCTGGTAGGGGGAGGACTGATGGAATGGGTAAATGCCCACAACAACATTCTTACATTTCCCACATATTTTACAACGAACGTAATGTCTTTGTATGCGGCGCTTTACATTGCCAATTCTCTTGCAAAGCGTTATAAGCTGAAGAATTCGCTGATTGGTGCTTCTGCAATTCTGGTTCATCTGCTGTTATCTGTAACTGTTACAGAGGATGGAACATGGATGGTGACATATTTGGCGGCAGAGGGCTTATTTACTGCTATTATTTCTGCGATTTTTGCTGTAGAGATTACTCGATTCTGTGATAAGAATCACCTGACGATCAAAATGCCCGAGAGTGTACCTCCTATGGTAGCAGACAGCTTTTCTATTCTGGTTCCACTGATTATTGAGGTTCTTGTCGCTACAGGTGTGGCAGCTTTGTGCCAGAATATAGCAGGAATGGTATTTCCGCAGGTGATTATGAAAGTGCTGGCTCCTGCCATTGCGTCCATGGACAGCCTTCCAATGGTGATGCTGGTGGTGTTCCTTACACAGCTTTTATGGATGTTTGGACTTCACGGTCCTGCGATCACATCCAGCGTGTGGGCGCCTTTTGCAATCGCCAATGCTACAGCCAATGCAGCAGCAGTAGCTGCCGGACAGGATCCGACACATGTATTTACCTTTGGTTTTTATTACGGATTTTTACAGGTAAGTGGCTCTGGAATTACTCTGGGACTGGTACTTCTTATGATGTTTTCTAAGGCGAAGTCCTTAAAAACCATTGGGCGGGTAGGAATTATTCCTTCTCTGTTTGGAATCAACGAACCGATTATTTTTGGAACGCCAATCATCATGAACCCATTTCTGATGATACCGTTTGTACTTGGCCCTGTACTGATTGCGGCAGTGAATTATCTGGCAATGTCTACAGGTTTGGTGGGACTGCCTCTGTGGGAGGCCCCCGGATTTCTTCCTCCTGGTTTTCAGGCTTTTTTACTTACGCTGGACTGGAAAGCGGCCGTTATGTCTGTGCTGAACGTAGTCGTTATGACGGTTATTTATTATCCATTCTTTAAAATGATGGAGGCAGATGAGCTGAAGAAGGAAATGGCAGGAAAGTGACAGAAACAGCTTTTCAGACAGACTCGGATTTAGTAGTGTGTCCTGAAAAGATATGATATAATTGACAGCAAAGGGAGGGATTCACTTGCTGTCAATACGTCAAAAAACAATCGTACGTTATATTTTGGGCCATCCGGGCGGTGTAGCAGGTCATCAGTTGTCAGAACTTCTGCGTGTCAGCGGAAAAACCATACGCAATGACATTTCAGATATAAACCGTTGGATGAAGGAGTATGAAATACGCATCTGTGCTTCGCAGAAGGAAGGGTATTATATACCAGAGGCATATCGGAATCACATGATGAGCGTTTTGGAAAATCAGGCGGATCCTGATATAAAATGGGAGATACACACGCCTCAGGAACGGCGTCTTGCAATTATGGGCAGAGTTCTGGGGCGCCCCGGAATCAGGCTGGATCAGATTGCAGATCGCTTTTGCGTTTCGGAGCAGACGCTATACAAGGATTTTATACATCTTAAAAATACCTTGAGTGAAACCTGCGGCTTTAACCAGTTTGTGATGAAGAGTCATTGTCTGTATGTTCAGGCGGAGGAGTATGATATTTTAAGACTGATCTTTCGCCTGATCTCCAGCTGTATTATGAGCAGTGGTCAGATGATGGATTCTCTTCTCATGCATTGGATGCAGGGGATTGTCAATTTGGGTGAGATATATACATTTTATGGATATACAGTTCAATACTGCCGAGAGAAAAAGCTGATAATTCCTGATCCTGTACTGTATATTTCGTCCTGGCTTATATTTTATGTAAATATGAGACGGGAGGAAGCACATTTTTTGGAAAAGGAAGACAGAAGTCTTCCGGAAGATGAACTTTCCGGTTTTTTGCAGTATATGGATAAAAGTCTGTTTTTGGAACTGGATTCATGTGACTTTGCCTTTCTCTATGATTATTTGAAAGCGATAGGCTTTCCGGCAGAGGGAGGGATGGAGGATCAGGAGGCAGAAGAACTGGCAGCCTGCTTTCAGGAGAAACTGTGGAAGCAGAATCAGATTAAGCTTTCAGAACGGGAAGAGACTGCAGATCTGTATCGATCATTTGTGGGAGATCTGAAAGGTTTGATTCTCAGGATTCATCTGGAAGCGCAATTGTTTGAGTTTACTTCAAAGGCAGAGCAGGATACGCTGAGAGAGGCTTTTGGAGCAATGCTCCTTATGGGTGTTTTGATCAGAGAAAAATATGGCGTGGATGTTACACCGGCAGAATTGAGACGTTTATCCGGTTATATAGAAGCTGGATGCCCCAGTGAACAGCTCAGGGTAAGCATTCAGATGGTAACAGGATCTGACAGCAGCTTTTATTATAGTGTATCACGTTGGATCAGAAATAATTTTTCAGAGAATGTTCGCATCTGTGGAGTTTGTCCGGGATATCTTTTGGAATCTTCCATAGAGAAAAATGAACCGGATATTTTAATGGCTGTAACGCCGCTTAATATACAGTCATCGATTCCGCAGATTACCCTTACAATTCCATTTTCGGTGGAGGAGGGTAACAGGCTTTGGAGATTTATAGAGGATCTTTCTCTGAAGAAACAGACAGAGTTTGTTCTGGAAAGTTTTTTTAACCATGATCGAGTGGTGTTTTTGGAGGGCAATCCCTCCTGGGAGGAAATGGCTGGCGCCGGATGTAGAAATTTGGAAAATACGGGGTGTGTCCGAGCGTGGAAGGAGCATTTAAGAGAATTTTCGGAAAAAGAAGCATGGAGTAAAAGTCCTGTGGCAAATGGCTTTTGCTTTTTATATCCCCCCGAAAAAAAAGATCTTAAGGATGGAATCAGTCTCGTGATAGCCAGAAACAGACGGTCTGATATCCGGGTTATGATGGCAGCGGCTTTTGCTCCGGGAAACTATGGAAAGCAGGAAGCTTTGTATGGTTTTTTCAGAAGGTTTTGGAAAGAACAGTTTCTGGCAGAAACGCTTCAGAAAGAAAAAACGGCCTCTGATGTACTGGAAAGAATAAGATCATCTGTTCAGGATGAAATGAAATATAAAATAAAAATTTAGCAGGAGGAAAAAGAAAATGAGGGTTTTAGTTGTATGCAATGCAGGAATGTCAAGTTCGATTTTGGTGAAAAAAATGAAGGATTATGCCGCTTCTCAGGGAGAAGAACTGATGATCAAGGCAGTCTGCAGTGCGGCGGCAGAGGATGAAGCCGGCGAATGGGATGTATGTCTGGTAGGCCCTCAGCTGATGCATGCTGTAGACGAAATTGCAGAAGCAGTAGAAGTTCCTACAGAGGCGGTGGATATGCGTACTTACGCAATGGCTGACGGAGAAGGTGCTCTGAAGCAGGCTAAGGCGCTTTTGGAAAAATAACAGGAGGATAAATCTATGGCGACAATTCATAATGAAGCTGAACCGGAACAGATTGCGCCGGTGGTTTTAATGCCGGGTGATCCGCTTAGGGCCAAGCTGATTGCAGAGGAATATCTGGAGAATTGCATACTGTTTAATCAGGTGAGAAATATGCTCGGTTATACAGGTTGGTATAAGGGCCATAGGATATCTGTTATGGGGGGCGGCATGGGCTGCCCCTCAACTGGTATCTATGCCCATGAACTTTTTTGTAAATACAACGTAGATTCGATTATACGAGTAGGATCATGCGGGGCTTTTTCAGAAGAGGTTGCCATGAGGGATCTGCTTTTGATCCGCTCCTCATGGAGTGAATCATCGTTTGCCAGAGCCTACAGTGGTTTTGAAGGAGATACAGCCTTTCCTTCCGAAGATTTAAACGGACTTTTATCCCAGGCAGCAGAAACATTGGGGCAGTCTTTAAAGCAGGTAAAGGTACATACTGCAGACAGCTTTTACAAAAAGGATAAAGAAGCCAATTTTAAAATCAGGGATCAGTGGGGCTGTGTGGCGGAAGAGATGGAGAGTTTTGCTTTATTTCATGTGGCAGAGGTAAGCGGAAAAAAGGCTGCTGCATTGCTTACAGTCAGCGATCATGCTCTCACCAGAAAGAAGATATCTGCAGAGGAACGTCAGAATTCCTTCCGCTCTATGATTGAAACAGCGCTTTTGGGGGCTGTGCTTAGGTTGGAAGAGATGGAAAAGCGTTTGTAAAATAAAATTTCCATACAAAAACCCGACAGTCCGTCTCAATAGCCGGGACTGCCGGGTTTTATGTAGGTGCTTTCTGCTGCTCAGGCTGTTTTATGCCTGAGCAGGATTATATTTGAAAGCGCCAGGAACATTTTTTGACGGATCATATTCCTCCAAAATTTTGCCGTAGCGTTCTCTATAGTCGTTGTCTACAGGGATTTGTGGGAATACCTTGCAGGCTTCTTCAAAGAAATGTTTGGAACCACGACCCATAGCTTTGCCTCTTACCGTATGTTTGTCAAGAGCCAGATCCATAATTTCAGGCTTTTTGCCCATAGCAGCCTCTTTGATGATAATGTTCTTTAAGAAGTCGCTGGAACGGTCTTTATTGCTGGAACACAGGATGCGGATCGCATGAATGAAGTACATAGGCTGATCGCCATCATCATAAGGGAAATTTTTGCGCATTTCATTCATAGTGTTTACATAGACAGCCGCGTTCAGATTTCCAAAGCCAATGTCTTCAACAGAGATTGTAAGAAGTCTGCGCCAGAGCTTTTCAAGGAAAATAGGGCCAGATACATACAGTTCATAAGCATACTGGCAAGCCTGTTCTTCCATGGCTCTGCGTATGGCTTTCTGAAGACTGGATATAATTTCATCTGCGGCAAAGCCGTTTCTCGTTTGTGATCCGGCCCAGATATTATAATCTTGTGGTTGAATTTCCATAATTAATTCTCCTTTTTCTGATATAATTCAATGAGTTCAATAATAACGGTTTTTAAAGTTTCGGCTCCCATGATCTGATCCTCGGCGTGGCACATCAGAAGAGAAATCTGGGGAGTAAGAGATGTCACTTCTTCTTCCAGAACCCCAATATGGGACTGGTGTGCCTGTGCCATATTGTTATCTCCTTCCTTCAGCAGTTCGCGGGCTTTTTCAAAATTCCCCTTTTTAGCTTCGGAAAGTCCATTCATATAGCAGGATTTAGCCGTGCCTGCATAGGTCACGATGTACATGGCAGTTTCAGCCATTTTTTCAATGTTTACCATTTCAGTACCTCCGTTTATTTTAAGTCAGGCCAGTATCCTTTGTTTGCCTCGATGTATTCATCCAGCAGCTTCTTCGCCACATTAGCGCTGGGAACGGTTTTAGAAAGGGTAAGAGCCTGCCAGAGCTTATGGTAGCTTCCCTCGATCCAGGCATCTACCGTCAGCTTTTCCACAGCAACCTGCTCTTCCATCAGCCCCTTCTGGAAAGTAGGGATTTTTCCGACGGATAAAGGCTCATATCCGTCTTTGCCCACGATACAGGGGATTTCTACCATGGCGTCAGGTGAAAAATTTTCAATAGCGCCGTTGTTTTCTACAATCAGAAGCATACGTTCTCCGGTATTATAGGCCAGAGCAGTAGCCAGATCTACGATAAAGCTGGCATGGATGCCAATTTGCAGGCTGGTTCCTTCGGAGGTTCCTGTCTGAGCAATGCGGGCGCATTCTCCAAATACTCTTTTTTCACGTGTATCAATTACCTGACGGGCTCTTGTGTATTCCGGATCTGTATGTGCTACCATATCATCTGGAAAGAGATAGTACTGAAGATAGGAATTGGGAGAATGGGTTGGATCGAGAGTTACAATGTCCTTGACCTTGCGCGCTGTTTCAAGCCAGCTGTTATCCGTAAAATCTGAGGCATTTTCACTTGCCGCCACATTTCCGTACTTTAATTCATGCTCCAGAAGCTTGTCGATATATTCATTTCCATCCTTATCCTTAATGGAAGTGTACCAGCCGAAATGGTTCAGCCCATAATACCGGATTGTCATATCCTTACGGCTTTCAAAGCCAAGAATCTTTGCAATGCTGTTTTCAATGCCGATAGGCATATCGCAGATATTGATGACTCTGGAGTGGGGACGAAGCCGTCTGCATGCTTCCGCTACAATGGCGGCGGGGTTAGAGTAATTGAGCATCCAGCAGTTAGGAGAGTACTTCTCCATATAGTCAATATTCTCAATAACGCCTCCGATGGAACGCATACCATAGGCAATACCGCCAGGGCCACAGGTTTCCTGGCCTACGACGCCGTATTTTAAAGCGATCTGTTCGTCCTTTTCCCTCATTGGAAGCTGTCCTACACGGATATGGGCCAGACAGAAGTCTACATCTGTATAGGCGGCTTCCGGGTCAGAAGTGGCCAGAAATTCAATTTCCGGATCCTTCTCTTTTACAATGATTTCACAGGCTTTTGCCAGACGATTCTGGCGTTCTTCATCATTGTCATAAAGCTTGATTGAGCGAAGGGGAAGCTTGTCCAGATTATCCAAAAGCATAAGGATAATCTCAGGTGTATAGGTGCTTCCTCCTCCGGCGATTACTACTGAAAATTTTTTCATTGCTGAATGCTCCTTTCTCGTAACATCTGAAGTCAGTATAGCGTGTTTGGATTTTTTCGACAAATCCATTTTTCCTCTTATTAGGAAGAAGATTTTAAATATGTAATAATCCCATCTGGCATTACATACGTTAGAATGT
>ENA-OQAB01000150-OQAB01000150.1-human-gut-metagenome-genome-assembly--contig:-NODE-150-length-40111-cov-3.679497_pt1 | contig 40111 bp, 39 predicted proteins | sample MGYA00242490_ERZ504517 | MGnify/ENA primary metagenome ERZ504517 (study PRJEB26092, sample SAMD00036298) | human gut metagenome | host: Homo sapiens | study: EMG produced TPA metagenomics assembly of...
CTTGTGTATAACATCAGTCGTTACACGCAAATAATCAGGCTGAAACCTGAGTTGTTGGGGTGAATTATGCCTGCACATCCAATTTTTACAACAAACACAAGTTAATTATTGTAAAAATCGGGGGGGGGGTAGAAAATATTCGCTAAATTTGCAAGACTAAAGCTCACAAATTGGGCAGTTAAAGAGTTCTGCTGTCTGATACAAGAGGATAAATTGAATTGATAGAACTCACCTTAAGTAAGTGTTGAAATTTAATTTATAGCAAGAATAATCTAAGCTTGAAAAATTTTTAGTTTTCAGCTTGAAGGATTTTAGCTTTCAGCCTGAAAGGCTCTTATCTCTAAGCCCGGGGTAACACCCCGGGAATAAATGTTCGTGGTATTCTGCGCCCTGTAAGGGCAAAAGACGAATATGCAAATCTTTTGCCCTTACAGGGCGCAATGTCATTCATATTCGTACTCCCGGGGTGTTACCCCGGGCTATAAGATAAAAAGGCTTTCAGCCTTAGGTTACGCTATATCCTCGTTACTGCTATAAATTAAATTTCAACACTTATTTATGACTTACTTATGACTTACTTGTTCAGTCTTAGTAGTTTGTATCTTGCTTGTTCAGTCTTAATAGTTTGTATCTTACTTATTTAGTCTTAATAATTTGTATCTCTTTTCCTTCCATGCGGATACACCCTTCGCCGGCAAGCTCGGACAGAGCCCGTGCCAGTGAAGGACGTGCCACGCCGAGTATCTGTGCCACTTCCTGCTGGTTGAGTATGGAGCCGTGCATGCGCAGATAGTTCAGCAGACGCGATTTGAGGCTTTGCAGGGCAAAGGCATTCAGCTTTTTGGAAAGGAACAGGGTTCTGTCCGATACCAGCCTTAAAAAGTTGTGCATCGCTACGGGATATTGGTGCAGGAAGTCCAGAAAGGCGTTTTTGTTTACGACAAGGATTTCACATTCTTCTATCGCTTCGATATTGACAGGGAAGCGGTTCTCTGATGAAAAGACGAATGCGGGAGCAAGCAGTTGCGGGGCTTTCAGGGTCTCGATGGTCAGTTGCTTGCCTTCCGCATTAACCATTTGCGTACGTACCTTGCCGCTGCACAGGATAAACAGGGAACGGTACACTTCTCCCTGCATGGCTATGAAGTCGGACGGCTTGTACAGTCGGCACGCATGCTCGGGGGGCGAGGATAAGGGGTAATAATTCATCTTCCGTGGTTCCCTGGAAGGGCGGCATTTTCAGTAGCGGATATATTTCCATTCTCTTTTTGTTTTTTTGTGGTTTGGTGTAACATACGTGACAGTTTACGCAAGTGCGAATCCCCATCTTTGCACAAAGATAGTGAAACACTTTCTTTATAGGAAACCAAACGACGGGGAAAGTGTTGACAGAAAGTAGGTATAAACTTCTAAATGAATAAGAAAATGGAAATGAACATGTTTTGTTATCAATGCCAGGAAACAGCCAAAGGAGTAGGCTGTATGCTGAAAGGTGTGTGCGGAAAAGAAAGCCATACGGCGCAGGCCATGGATTTGCTGTTGTTTGTGGTCAGAGGCGTTTCGGTGGTGACCGATGCCTTGCGTAAAGCCGGATGCCCCGTGCCCGGAGAGGCCGATGTATTTGTGGTGGATGCCCTGTTTTCCACGATTACAAATGCCAATTTCGATGATGAAAGCATCCTGCAGCGGGTGGACAAGGGGCTTGCCCTGCGCAACCGCTTGATGGATGAAGCTAAGCGTAACAATGTATTTTTGCCGGAAGTGGACGAACTCTCCTGGCAGGGAACACGCGCCGATTACGCGGAAAAGGCGAAGTCGGTAGGCGTGTTGCGTGAACCCGACGAGGATCTCCGTTCGCTGAAAGAACTGCTGACGTACGGTTTGAAAGGTATGGCGGCCTATTTGGAACATGCCATGCGTTTGGGCTTCAACGACAATGATATTCATGTCTTTATGCAACACGCGTTGGCTACGATAGCCTGCCGCTCGCTTTCGGCGGACGAATGGACGCAGTTGGTGCTCGAAGCCGGCGGTTTCGGGGTAAAGACCATGGCGCTGCTGGACGAGGCGAATACGGGAACTTATGGAAATCCCGAAATCACCAAAGTGAATATCGGTGTCAAGAACCGTCCGGGCATCCTGATTAGCGGACATGACCTGAAAGACCTGGAAGAACTGTTGAAACAGACGGAAGGTACGGGCGTGGATGTATATACACACAGCGAGATGTTGCCGGCGCATTATTATCCCGCCTTTAAGAAGTACTCTCATTTTGTGGGCAACTACGGTAATGCCTGGTGGAAGCAACGTGAAGAGTTTACGGCTTTCAACGGCCCCATCCTGTTTACAACAAACTGTATCGTGCCGCCGCTGGCGAATGCCGTATATAAGGAAAGAATGTTTACCACCAACTCTACCGGGTATCCGGGCTGCAAGCATATCGAGAAGGACGCGACGGGCAGGAAAGATTTCTCCGAAATCATAGAGATGGCCAAACAATGCCAACCGCCTACGGAGATTGAGCGCGGGGAGATTATCGGCGGTTTCGCCCATAACCAGGTTCTGCAACTGGCGGATAAGGTGGTGGATGCCGTAAAGAGCGGCGCGATTCGTCGCTTTATCGTAATGGCAGGGTGCGACGGACGTATGAAGAGCCGCGACTACTATACGGAATTCGCCAAATCATTGCCTCAGGACACTGTAATCCTTACGGCTGGTTGTGCCAAGTACCGCTATAACAAGCTCGGCCTGGGCGACATCAACGGCATTCCCCGCGTACTGGATGCCGGACAGTGTAACGACAGCTATTCTCTGGCGGTTATCGCCTTGAAGCTGAAAGAGGTGTTCCGGCTTAATGATATAAACGAGCTGCCTATTGTTTATAATATAGCCTGGTATGAACAGAAAGCCGTAATCGTATTGTTGGCGCTGTTGAGTTTGGGAGTGAAGGAAATACATTTAGGCCCTACTTTGCCTGCGTTCCTTTCTCCGAATGTGGCTAAGGTATTGGTGGATATGTTCCATATCGCGGGCATCGGCAGCGTGGAAGAGGACTTGAAGAAATTCGGGTTGGCTTCTTGAGCGGATAAGCCGATAGGGTAATAACGAGAGTGTGTCAAAACAAAACAAACGGTAAACGTTTTTTGTTTTGACACACTCTCAGCTTTTTAGTGACTCTCGTTCCGTAAAGAGAACGTTTTTCTTTACGCGAGATTGATTATCCTTCTGATTTCGGCCTCGGTTCCGCGGAACGGCCCGTGCGTTTGCAGCTTGATGGTGCACATGGCAGCGGCAAAGCAGCCCGCTTCCTGATAGGACGCGCCCTTGTTCCGCATATACAGATACCCCACCATATAGGTATCTCCGCAGCCTGTGGCATCCACTATTTGCAGGGCGGAGTAGGCGGGGATTTCGTGGAATTGTCCTTTGGCGTATATCAGCGAGCCTTTGTCTCCCAGTGTCAGCAATACCTCTTTCACGCCCCAGTCGGCAATGAGCAGGGCGGCTTCATGGGGCTCTTTGCATCCGGTGAGCACTTCCATTTCGGTTTCGTTGGCTTTTAATATATGGATATGCTTCAAGGCTTCTTTCTTTTCCGGCCAGTCCACGGGCAGCACCTTTTCATTATCCACCTTGCGCAGAAAGCCCTGAACGTCTACCGACAGCAGTCCTTTGCCCGACAGGTATTTGATGACGTCCAGCGAAAAGTCGTCAGCCAGCAGACTGCCCAAATGAATAATCCGGGCGTTGACGTCCCGCAAACCTTCCATTGTAAACGGATCGGCCTTTGCCGTGACACGTTGCGTACGTTCGTTCTGATTCTCTCCGTATATATTTTCAAAGCAGACGGAATGGACGCTGGGCAGAGTTTTCACTTCGATGCCTTCTTTCCGTATATCTTCCGCTACGCTCATGTCGGCATCGGCCAGAGCCGTAACCAATAAAAAGCCATTCGGGTCGAGATGCTTGATGGCATGCGCAAAATAGAAAGAAGTGCCGCCCGGCATGAATATCGTGTTCTTGGTGGTAACTATCTTGTCCTGTGTGATATAACCGATGCAGCATAAATCGTGTACACTCATTGTTCCCTGTTGTTTTTATTCGTTTATTTATTTGTAATTTTGCCGCAAAGGTAATGATTTATTGAGAAAAACAGTAATATTGATAACAACATCCGTAATCTGTATGTTGCTAAACTGAGGAAGTAAGCCTACATTTGCACAGGTTTAATGTAGTTTGAAGTATGAAGTCACGGAAAAAGAAAAAGGTATATATGATAATAGGAATAATAGCGGGTGTGATTATAGCGACAGGCGTGGCGGGTATTGTATTTGTCAACCGCCCGCAGTTTGGGAGACTGCCGCAGGGAGAACGGCTGGAGCGAATCAGAAAGTCGCCTCATTACAGGGACGGGCAGTTCCATAACCTGCATCCCACTGTGCAGATGACGGCAAAGAAAGGCCGTTTGGGCGCTTTATGGAGTTTTGTTTTCAAAAAAGAGGAAGGGCTTCGTCCACAAGAAGATGTTCCGGCCGTCAAGACGGACTTGAAAAGCATAGGACGGGACGAGAATGTGCTGGTGTGGTTCGGCCATTCTTCTTATTTTATCCAGGCGGACGGCAAGCGGATATTGGTAGACCCCGTTTTCTGTGCGGCCGCCCCGCTTTCTTTCCTTAACAAGCCGTTTAAGGGTACGGATATTTACAAGCCGGAAGATATGCCCGACATTGATTACCTGGTTATCACGCACGACCATTGGGACCATTTGGACTACGGCACGGTGATGCAATTGAAGGAGCGTACGGGTAAGGTCGTTTGTCCGCTGGGGGTGGGCGAGCATTTTGAATATTGGGGCTTCGACAAGTCGCGTTTGGTGGAACTGGACTGGTTTGAAGATGCCGGGCTCGATGAGGGCTTTCTTATTCACTGCCTGCCTTCCCGTCATTTCTCCGGACGTTTCCTGAAATCCAATCAGTCGCTTTGGGCTTCTTTCCTTATTGAAACTCCCTCGCAAAAGATTTATATGGGCGGAGACGGCGGATATGACACGCGTTTTGCCGAAATCGGTAAGAAATATCCGGGAATCGATCTTGCCATACTGGAGAACGGACAGTATAATGAGGACTGGAAATATATCCATACCATGCCCGCTTATCTTGCGCAGGCAGCCGAAGATTTGAAAGCGGAGAAATACTTAACGGTTCATCACTCGAAGTTTGCCTTGGCAAGACACCGTTGGGATGAACCGTTAAGGAATGCCGTGAATCTGAAAGAGAAAGACTCACTGGATGTCCTGATGCCCGTAATAGGGGAGATTACTTATCTGAATTGAGTAGGGTGACCGGCATATGGACAACCGTCCTGTCAATTCTGCGCATATTTATATTCAGTCGGTGTCATCCCCGTTATCTTTTTGAACAGGCCGGTAAAATACTGCGTATTGGCATACCCTAATTTCTTGGCTACCGTGCCTACGGTATTCTCCTTGTCCAGCAACATTTTCTTTGCGATGTTGAGCCGCATTAGCTGGAAATACTCGTGAATACTTTTTCCGGTCTCAAACCTTAGCAAATCACCGAAATAACAGGGGGACAGGCGAAGGGCGTCCGCGCAATATTCCTCTGTGGGCAATACACCGCCTTCCAGCTTGCCGGACGAGATATATTCGCTCAGCAGCAACTTCGTTTTGTGCAGAATCGCCTTGTTGGCCTCACAACGGGTGATGAACTGGCGTTCGTTGAAGCGTGCGCAATAATCCAGCAGCAACTCGATATAGCGTGAAATCAGCGTCTTGCTATGGCAATCTATGGAGTGCCGAAGCTCCTCTTCGATATTGCGGATACATTCTATGATTTTCATTTTTTCGCGCGATGACAGATGCAGCGATTCGTTCAGCTTGTAAAAAAAGAAGGAGTACTCCTTGATGTGACTTCCCAATGCAGTGTGCGCTATCAGCTCCGGATGAAATGCCAGCAGCAGGCCTTTTTGGGTAAGTATATTGTTTATACCCAGCTTTATGGATTCGCCCGGCGTACGGAATATCAGTGTGGCGTTGGAGTAGTCGTAGTATTTGCGTCCGTACGTAAGCTCCCCGGCTTCTCCTTCCATCAGAATAATCGTATAGAAATCACACCGGATGGTGCGCTGCTCCAGGTTGGCTTTGGATAAGTCGATGACACTCACCAGCGGATGCAGCGTCTTGCAGCCCATACAACAATTACATTGATGTACAGTCTCTATATTCAGTATCTCTTTTTTCATAAGGACAATCTTATCCGCATCCTTTATATTTGTAGTTTTCTGTATTCGCCGGGTGTATACCCCACGTTCTTCTTGAAGATGCGATTGAAATGCTGCGAATATTGGAATCCCAGCTCATAGGCAATCTGGCTGACCGTCTTTTCCGTCCCGGCAATCATCTCTTTGGCTAAATCTATCATTCTGGTCTGAATGTATTCCTGCGCGCTTTTTCCGGTTTCTTTCTTTATCAGGTCGCCGAAATAGTTGGGTGACAGGAATACTTTGTCGGCGAAGTATTTTACGGAAGGCAGCCCGTCCGTTTGCGGTTTGTCGCTTTGGAAATAATCGTCGAGCAAAGCTTCGAATTTCACCAGCACGCTCTTGTTGCTTTCCGAACGGGTGATGAACTGCCTTTCGTAGAAGCGCATGCAGTAATCCAGCAGCAGTTCGATGTTCCTCGAAATCAAACGTTTGCTGTGCTTGTCGATCGGGTGCTGGAGTTCCATTTCTATTTTCTCCAGACAATCCATGAATATGCCTTTTTCTTCCTCGGATAGGTGCAGGGCTTCGGCCGAGGCGTACGAAAAGAATGAATACTGCTTGATGTCCTGTCCCAAAGAAGTTCCTTTAACCAGGTCGGGATGGAACAAAAGACCGTGGGCGCTCGGCTTCACTCCCTGCTGCATCTCCGTTTCCACGACCTGTCCCGGAGCAAAGCTGGTGACCGTCCCTTCCTGGTAATCATAAATCTGCCTGCCGTAGCGGATGTCCCCGCATTTTACTTTTTTCAGAAAGAGCGCGTATATTCCGTAGTTCATCGTAAAATGTGTAGGGAACTTGGTGGCTTCCGACAGGTCTACCACGCTCACCAGGGGATGCAGGGTTTCAAGTCCGAAGAATTGGTTGTATTGGTCTACTGTGTCCAGTTTTATAACTTCTTTCATAAGGTATCGTTTTTAGTCCTGCACAAATGTAAAGAATAAAATCATACGTAGTACACCGCTTCGCGCAGAATCAGTAATTAGGTTACAAATGTCCGTAATTCGTTCACACGGGTGCGGTTGTCATTCGGTTACATTTGCAGTGTAATTTATTAATAGCTGGTTATATGACACTTAATGATTTTTTGGAATATGTAAAGACACGAAAGGCTCTCGATACGGAAGAGATACATCGCTTTATGGACGAAATGAGTAATGAGGCGAGACGTGTTACATTTAAATTGAATACTTCCTATTATGCTCCGGACGAGGTGAGGGCGTTGCTCTCCGAACTTTTCGGAAAACCCGTGCCGCCCTCGCTTCGCGTGTTCCCGCCGTTCTATACGGATTTCGGAAAGAATATTGAAATCGGTGATAACGTATTTATCAATGCCTGCTGCCATTTTCAAGACCATGGCGGGGTTACGTTGGGAGACGGCTGCCAGATAGGGCATAATGTGGTTTTTGCAACCCTCGACCACGGGCTTGCGCCCGAAGACCGTCATACCACATATCCTGCGCCTATCGTGCTTGGCAGGAATGTGTGGGTAGGTTCAAATTCCACTATTCTGCAAGGCGTGACGATTGGTGACAATGCGGTGGTGGCAGCCGGCGCGGTGGTGACGAAAGATGTTCCGGCGGATGCAATCGTAGGGGGAGTGCCTGCGAAAATTATGAAATATATCCGCTAAATCCTATCCGCCCGCTATTCCGTATGGACGGGACTGTGTGAAAGGCGGGAGAGGTGGTATAAACTGTTTACGGATGAAAACACACTGTGCGTCCGGCGTAAACGCATGATACGTTGAGGCGAAACGCATAGTGTGTTTCGCTTAAACGGACTGTCTGTTTCCGAACGGTGAAAGGAGAAGAATTCTATTGAATGAATTTTTTTCTTTATCAATCACGGTAAGCCATGTGGCGGTTGCCGTGAATTACCGGGGGAGAACTGTATAAAGAAAAAGCTCCGAAACTTATTGAGTTTCAGAGCTTTATTTCTAATTCTGCGGTGCGTACGGGACTCGAACCCGTGACCCCATGCGTGACAGGCATGTATTCTAACCAACTGAACTAACGCACCAGAATTTCATTTTATCATTGCTATCTCTCTCGATTGCGGTTGCAAAGGTAGGTGCTTTTTTTTTGAACCTGCAATAGCTGTGATAAACTTTTTTTCGGGGCTTTTTGGTTGCATTTACTTTACATCCTCATATTGAGAATATTGTAAAAAAAGGAAGTATCGTGATTTAACAACTATTTAGAAAACCGTTTATAGAGCGTTTATGTAGCATTTAGCATCCGATTGAACCCTTGTTTCTGAAGAAAACGAAACATTTTACGCCGACTTTTAAACTTCCTGCTCGAAAAGTTCGTTATTTTGCAATAAATCGTTATTTTTGCGAACTCAAAACAAGAATGTTGTAATTAGAAAACGATAAAAAAGAGATTTTAGGATGATGAAAACAGCCAAACTGTTACTTCACTGTCCCGACAAACCGGGCATCCTGGCGGAAGTAACGGACTTTATAACGGTGAACAAGGGTAATATTATCTATCTGGATCAGTATGTAGACCACGTAGAGAATATCTTTTTCATGCGTATCGAGTGGGAATTGGAAAATTTCCTGGTTCCTCAAGAGAAAATAGAAGATTATTTTGAAACGTTGTATGCGCAGAAGTACGGAATGAATTTCCGTCTTTACTTCTCGGATGCCAAACCTCGTATGGCTATCTTCGTGTCGAAGATGTCGCACTGCCTCTTCGACCTGCTGGCACGCTATACGGCAGGTGAGTGGAATGTGGAGATACCTCTTATTATAAGCAATCATCCCGACTTGCAGCATGTGGCGGAACGTTTCGGTATACCTTTCCACCTGTTCCCTATCACAAAGGAAACGAAAGAAGAGCAGGAGAAGAAAGAAATGGAACTGCTGGCCAAGCACAAAGTGAACTTCATCGTGCTGGCGCGCTATATGCAGGTAATTTCCGAGAAGATGATAGACGCTTATCCCAACCGATCATCAATATCCACCACTCTTTCCTTCCGGCGTTTGTAGGAGCGAAACCCTATCATGCGGCATTTGAGCGGGGGGTGAAGATTATCGGTGCTACCAGCCACTACGTTACCACGGAGCTGGATGCAGGCCCTATCATCGAGCAGGATGTGGTGCGCATCACGCATAAGGACACCGTGCAGGACTTGGTGAACAAGGGTAAGGATTTGGAAAAGATTGTCCTTTCACGCGCCGTTCAGAAGCATATCGAGCGCAAGGTGCTGGCGTATAAGAATAAGACCGTAATATTTAATTAGTGGCTGATGAAGGTTGCAGTTATCAAATACAATGCAGGTAACATCCGTTCGGTGGACTATGCCTTGAGGCGTTTGGGCGTTGAGGCGGAGATTACGGCGGATGAAGCGGTGTTACGCGCTGCGGATAAAGTTATCTTCCCCGGAGTGGGTGAGGCGGAGACAACCATGAACTTCCTGAATGCCGGCGGCATGGGCAAGCTGATAAAAGAGCTGCGTCAGCCGGTATTGGGTATCTGCCTGGGCATGCAGTTGATGTGCCGCCATTCGGAGGAAGGAGATGTGGATTGCCTCGGTATTTTTGATGCCGACGTGAAACGTTTCGTTTCGCAAAAGCATGAGGATAAGGTTCCCCACATGGGCTGGAATACGATTTCGCAGACCGAAAGTGACCTCTTCAGGGGCTTTACGAAAGAAGAATTCGTCTATTTCGTACACAGCTTTTATGTTCCGGTCAACGATTGTACGGCTGCCGTAACGGACTACATACTTCCGTTCAGCGCCGCTTTGCATAAGGATAACTTCTATGCCACCCAGTTTCATCCCGAAAAGAGTGGAAGTGTAGGCGAACGTATCCTGCAGAATTTTCTGGACTTATAGGCGGAAGATGCCGCTATTTGATAACTCGTAATTTGCAGTTAATTGACATGATAGAATTAATTCCCGCTATTGACATCATCGACGGAAAGTGCGTACGCCTCTCCCAGGGTGATTATGACAGCAAGAAAGTGTATAACGAGAATCCCGTGGAAGTAGCCAGGGAGCTTGAAGCGCATGGCATCCGCCGCCTTCATGTGGTAGACCTTGACGGAGCCGCTTCCCACCATGTGGTGAATTACCGCACGCTGGAGCGGATCGCTTCCCGCACTTCCTTGATTATAGACTTCGGTGGCGGGGTGAAAAGCGATGAAGATTTGGTCATTGCGTTTGAGAGCGGTGCGCAGATGGTGACGGGCGGTAGCATTGCCGTAAAGAATCCCGAACGTTTCTGTCACTGGCTGCAGACGTACGGTTCGGAGAAAATTATCCTCGGAGCTGATGTGAAAGACCATAAGATTGCCGTCAACGGTTGGAAAGACGAGAGCCCTTGCGAGTTGTTCCCTTTTCTGAAAGACTATGTGAAGAAAGGTATACGCAAGGTTATCTGTACCGACATCAACTGCGACGGTATGCTGCAAGGCCCTTCCACGGCTTTGTATAAGGAGATACTGGAAGCGCATCCCGGCCTCTGCCTCATTGCCAGCGGCGGAGTGAGCTGCGCCGATGATATCCGCCGGCTGGAAGCGGCGGGTGTACCTGCCGTTATTTTCGGTAAGGCGTTGTACGAAGGGCGTATAACTTTCAAGGAACTGGAAGCATTTATGATGTAAGTCATAAATCCGAAATCATAAACAGAAAGAAGAGTGTTAGCAAAAAGAATCATCCCCTGCCTCGACATCAAAGACGGGCAGACCGTAAAAGGAACCAATTTCGTGAATCTGCGCCATGCAGGCGATCCGGTCGAGTTGGCGCGTGCTTATAGCGAGCAGGGTGCCGACGAGTTGGTTTTTCTGGATATAACCGCCAGCTTCGAGGGACGCAAGACGTTCGCCGAACTGGTGAAGCGTATTGCCGCCAACATCAGCATACCTTTTACCGTGGGTGGCGGTATCCATGAGCTGAACGACGTAGATCGGCTGCTGAATGCCGGTGCGGACAAGATTTCCGTCAATTCTTCGGCTATCCGCCGTCCCGAACTGATTGACGAGATAGCCAAGCATTTCGGTTCGCAGGTGTGTGTGCTGGCCGTTGATGCCAAGCAGACGGAAAAAGGCTGGTGGTGCTACCTTAACGGCGGACGTGTGGAGACCGGCAAAGAACTCTTTGCCTGGACGAAAGAAGCGCAGGAACGCGGCGCGGGCGAGGTGCTTTTTACCAGTATGAACCACGACGGCGTAAAGACCGGATATGCCAACGAAGCCCTTGCCACCCTTGCCGACAGGCTTTCCATACCCGTTATCGCATCGGGCGGAGCAGGCGCGAAAGAGCATTTCCGTGATGTCTTTCTGGAAGGAAAAGCAGATGCCGCCTTGGCTGCCAGCGTTTTTCATTTCGGAGAAATCAAAATTCCCGATTTAAAATCGTATCTTTGCGCCCAAGGAGTCGCGATGAGAAGATGATAAGGAGTTATAAGTTATGAGTTATAAGTTATTCGTTGCCGTACGAAGCGCGAATGAAAACGACTCATAACAATAACTCACAACAAAATAACTCATAACTTATAACTCATAACTTAAAAAGATGTTGGACTTTGATAAAATGAACGGACTTGTTCCGGCAATTATACAGGATGCTGATACGGCCAAGGTGCTGATGTTGGGTTTTATGAACCGGGAAGCATACGACAAGACGGTAGAAACCGGTAAGGTAACATTCTTTAGCCGCACCAAGAACCGTCTTTGGACGAAAGGCGAGGAGAGCGGCAACTTCCTGAACGTGGTTTCCATGAAAGAGGACTGCGACAAGGATACTTTGCTGATTCAGGTACATCCTGTCGGTCCGGTCTGCCATACGGGTACGGACACTTGCTGGGGCGAGAAGAACGAACAGCCCGTTATGTTCCTGAAACTTCTTCAGGACTTCATCGACAAGCGTCACGCCGAAATGCCGGAAGGCTCTTACACAACCAGCCTGTTCCGGTCGGGTGTCAATAAAATGGCGCAGAAAGTAGGTGAAGAAGCGGTTGAGACCGTCATTGAAGCGTGCAACGGCACCGACGAGCGTCTGATATACGAAGGAGCCGATTTGCTGTACCACCTCATCGTATTGCTGACCTCTAAGGGGTATCGTATAGAAGATTTGGCACGTGAGCTGGAAGAACGCCACGGTGCGGGCTGGAAGAAACACTAAGTTATTATGGACGAAGCGCTGATACGATATAAAGACGTGGAGATACACCAGCAGGAGCTGTGCGTATTGAACGATGTAAACCTGGAGCTGCATAAAGGGGAGTTTGTCTACCTCATCGGTAAAGTAGGTTCGGGCAAGACGAGTTTGCTCAAAACCTTTTACGGCGAACTGGATGTTGCAGCGGGCGATGCCGAGGTGCTGGGATATGATATGCTGCATATCAAGCGCAAGCATATTCCGCAGTTGCGTCGTAAGTTGGGTATCGTATTTCAGGATTTCCAGTTGCTCACCGACCGCACGGTGTACGACAATCTTGAGTTTGTGCTCCGTGCCACCGGGTGGAAGAATAAGGGAGAGATAAAAGATCGTATCAACGAAGTGCTGCAGTTGGTGGGCATGAGCAATAAAGGCTATAAATATCCCAATGAATTGTCTGGGGGCGAGCAGCAGCGCATCGTGATAGCCCGTGCCGTACTCAACTCTCCGGAAATCATCCTTGCCGACGAGCCTACGGGAAATCTGGATGTGGAGACGGGCTTTGCCATAACCCAGCTTTTGCACAGCATCAGCGCGGCGGGTTCGCTGGTCATTATGACTACGCACAACATGCAGTTGCTTTGGGAATATCCGGGACGCGTATACCGTTGTGCCGACCATTTGATAACGGATGTGACGGAACAGTATTCCGTCGCGTCGTCAACAGAAGAAAAATAAACAAGATTATATAACATTTTAATACAGGAACGAAAATGAAAGTTTTAAAGTTTGGAGGTACTTCAGTAGGTTCGGCTCAGCGAATGAAGGAAGTGGCCAAATTGATTACCGATGGTGAACGTAAGATTGTGGTTCTCTCTGCCATGTCGGGTACCACAAACACATTGGTTGAGATTTCGGACTATCTGTACAAGAAGAATCCGGAAGGTGCCAACGAGATTATCAACAGGCTGGAAACGAAATACCGCCAGCACATTGATGAGCTCTATGCCACTCCCGAATATAAACAGAAAGGTCTGGAACTTATCAAATCTCATTTCGACTATATCCGTTCTTACACCAAAGACCTCTTTACGCTGTTCGAGGAGAAAGTAGTGCTGGCGCAGGGCGAGTTGATTTCTACCGCCATGATGAACTACTATCTGCAGGAATGCGGCGTGAAGTCGGTTCTGCTTCCGGCTTTAGAATACATGCGTACGGACAAGAACGCGGAGCCCGACCCTGTTTATATCAAAGATAAACTCCAGGTTCAGCTCGAACTGCATCCCGATGCGGAAATCTACATCACACAAGGTTTCATCTGCCGCAACGCCTATGGCGAGGTAGACAACCTGCAACGCGGCGGCAGCGATTATACCGCTTCCCTGATAGGCGCTGCTGTCAATGCTTCCGAAATCCAGATTTGGACGGACATCGACGGTATGCACAACAACGACCCGCGTATTGTGGACAAGACTTCTCCGGTGCGTCACCTTCATTTTGAAGAAGCGGCCGAGCTGGCATACTTCGGCGCAAAAATCCTGCACCCCACCTGTATTCAGCCCGCCAAGTACGCCAACATCCCCGTGCGTCTGCTCAATACAATGGACCCGACGGCTCCGGGTACACTCATTTCCAACGATACGGAGAAAGGCAAAATCAAGGCGGTAGCCGCTAAGGACAATATCACGGCCATCAAAATCAAGTCCAGCCGTATGTTGCTTGCTCACGGTTTCTTGCGTAAAGTGTTTGAAATCTTTGAAAGCTACCAGACTTCTATCGACATGATTTGTACGTCCGAGGTAGGCGTATCCGTCTCTATCGACAATACCAAGCATCTCAACGAGATTCTGGACGATTTGAAGAAATACGGTACGGTGACGGTAGACAAGGATATGTGTATCATCTGCGTGGTAGGCGACCTCGAATGGGAGAACGTCGGCTTTGAAGCCAAGGCGCTCGATGCCATGCGCGACATACCGGTACGTATGATTTCTTTCGGCGGCAGCAACTATAACATTTCTTTCCTTATCCGCGAATGTGATAAGAAACAGGCTTTGCAGTCGCTCAGCGATGCGCTGTTCAATGAGTAACAAAAGAAAACAATAGATATGAGCGCTTTTACCTTCTTGATAAAAGCGCTCTTTTTAACTGAACGAAGATATAACCCATAATAATTATATGAAAGGAACATTTCCTATTGACAAATTCCGCGAACTGCGTACCCCGTTTTATTATTACGACACGAAGGTGCTGCGTGATACTCTTGCCTGTATCCGTACCGAAGCATCGAGATACGATAACTATTCGGTGCATTATGCGGTAAAGGCCAACGCCAATCCTAAAGTCCTTACCATTATCCGTGAAAGCGGGTTGGGAGCCGACTGTGTGAGCGGCGGTGAAATCCGTGCGGCCATCAAGGCCGGCTTCCCTGCCGATAAGATAGTGTTTGCAGGTGTAGGCAAAGCAGACTGGGAGATAAACCTCGGATTGGATTATGATATCTTCTGCTTCAACGTAGAATCCGTTCCGGAGCTGGAAATCATCAATGAGCTGGCCGCTGCGAAAGGCAAGACAGCCAATGTCGCTTTCCGCATCAATCCCAACGTAGGCGCGCATACGCATGCCAACATCACCACCGGATTGGCCGAAAACAAATTCGGCATCAGCATGGAAGATATGGATCATGTGATAGACGTGGCGCAGGAGATGCAGAACGTCAAGTTCATTGGGCTGCACTTTCACATCGGTTCGCAGATACTGGATATGGGCGATTTTGTGGCTTTGTGCAACCGTGTCAACGAGCTGTTGGATAAGCTCGAAGCCCGCCGGATACGTATCGGGCACGTCAACGTGGGCGGTGGTCTCGGCATTGACTACGGGCATCCCGACCGTCAGCCTGTACCCGACTTCAAAAGCTATTTTGAAACCTACGATAACTGCCTGAAACTCCGTCCTTATCAGACGCTTCACTTTGAATTGGGACGTTCGGTAGTGGGGCAGTGCGGTTCGCTCATCTCAAAGGTGCTGTATGTAAAACAAGGCACTAACAAGCAGTTTGCCATTCTCGATGCGGGTATGACGGATTTGATTCGTCCCGCACTCTACCAGGCGTTTCACAAGATAGAGAACGTCACTTCCGATGCTCCGCAGCAAACCTACGATGTGGTGGGACCTATCTGCGAATCATCCGATGTCTTTGGCAAGGCTGTCGACTTGAACGGTGTGAAGCGTGGCGACCTTATAGCCCTTCGCTCTGCCGGAGCTTACGGTGAAATTATGGCTTCGGGGTATAACTGCCGCGAGTTGCCGCAAGGTTATACGTCGGACGAGCTGGTATAGGCGCAGTACGAGATATAAAGATTTATTAAGCACAGGAACATTCTCTATGTTTCTGTGCTTGTTTTTTATAGCTACTTGATTTTTTTATTGTATTTTTACGGCACTAACATCTGATATAAACTCCATTATGAAACACAAGTCGATTTTCTTTTCAATCAGTCTGGTATTTAGCTCATTTTGTCTTTCGGCGCAGGAATTGCCGAAAGAGGTAGTCTGGCAAGAGGTAGAGGGAGTTAATGTACCGGTTCCGCCTCAAACGCACCCCCGTTTGTACGTTCGCTCATCTGATTTGCCCGCATTGAAGGAGCGGATGAAAACTCCTCAGGCGCAACAGACGCTTTCTCTCATGAAGGAGCTGAGTAAAGACCGCACTCCGGCCGAAGAGGCTGCCGTTACGAACCGCGGTTTCCGCTACTATTACGAGATGCGCGGCGTTACGTCGCGGGTGCAGTTGCAGGCTCTCGACTATCTGCTGGAAGGCGACAAGCGTCTGGCCCGCCGTGCCATTACAGCCATGCTCGATACGTTGCAACGCGCTTCTTTCGGCACTCGTTCCGACTTGTCGCGGGCCAGCGGAGCCATGCTGATAACGGGTGCCATGGTATATGACTGGTGTTACGACCAAATGAAGAGTTCCGAAAAACAAGCTTACATCAAAGAGTTTATCCGTCTGGCGAAGAGTATGGAATGCGGTTATCCGCCACGCAATAACCAGCCCATAGCGGGGCATCCGTCGGAGTGGATGATTATGCGTGATATGCTGTCGGCAGGTATTGCCATTTATGACGAGTATCCCGATATGTACAATCACGTTATTACCATGCTCTATCGTGATTATATCCCGGCACGCAATTATTTCTATGCGGGGCAGAACTACCATCAGGGCACGAATTACGTGCATGTCCGTTTTGCCTGCGACCTCTTTCCCTTGTGGATTTTAGATAAGATGGGAGCCGGCGGCATTTACAGCTCTTCGGCAAGATTTGTGCTCTACGATATTATTTACCGTAGGCGTCCCGACGGAGTGTTGATGCCTGCGGGTGATGATTATCCGCAGAACCGTCCCGCATTGCTTACCATGCCGACACCCATGTTTTTGGCTTCCAGCTATTATAAAGATGAATATCTGGCTTATGAGTTCGAGCGTAATCCCCATTTGAATAAGTCGGGCAACGAGTCAATGAACCACTGTCTGATATACGAACTGTTGTGGCGTGACTACGACCTGAAAGGAAAATCTCCCGACGACCTTCCTTTGACACGTTATTCCGGTACTCCCTACGGCTGGATGATTGCCCGTACGGGCTGGGACGCCAACAGTGTGATTGCCGAAATGAAAATCAACGAGCAGTTTGTGGGCAATCATCAGCACATGGACGGCGGCAGTTTCCAGATTTACCACAAAGGCCCTTTGGCTATCGATGCCGGCGCTTATAGCGGTAGTTCGGGCGGTTACAACAGCCCCAACAACAAGAATTACTTCAAACGTACCATCGCTCATAATTCGTTGCTGGTGTACGACCCTGACGAAAAGTTCGGCTGTTGGAACTATGGCGGTGGCGGAAAGACCAGATTCGCATCCAATGATGGCGGGCAGCGTATGTGTGGTGAAGGTTGGAAAACTTGCAATTCGCTCGACAGTCTTTTGTCCGAGGAGTATACGGTGGGTAAAGTGTTGGTTCACGGATTTGGCCCTGATGCGCAAGCTCCCGATTATTCTTATTTGAAAGGCGATATTACCCAGGCCTATACCCGGAAAGTGAAAGAGGCCAAACGCTCTTTCGTATTTCTCAACCTGAAGTCCGAAACAGTGCCTGCCGCACTTATTATATATGACAAAGTATCGGCTTCCAATCCCGATTTCCGGAAATACTGGCTGCTGCATAGTATCGAAGAGCCTGCGCTTGAAGGCAACACTTTCACTGTTCGTCGTACCAAGGACGGTGATAGCGGTATGCTGCATAATACTGTCCTTTTACCCCGAGCGGATAATATCCGTATTGATAAGGTTGGCGGCCCCGGCAAGGAAAACTGGGTGTTCGGCACTAACTATCCCAACGATGCCGTAGCCCCTTATCTTGACAATGCCAATGAGCGTGGAGCTTGGCGGGTAGAAGTTTCACCCGCTGCCCCTGCCGTTACCGATAACTTCCTGAATGTGATACAGGTTGCCGATAACCGATGCAATCAGTTGAACGAAGTACAGCGTATTGAGAATGACCGGATAGTAGGTGCTCAGTTAGCCGATCGTGTCGTTACGTTTGCCAAGAGTAGCGAACCGTTGCAGAAGGACTTCACGCTGACAGTTAACGGTACAGGTACATATAAATTCGTCATCACCGACCTTAAAGCAGGTAATTGGCAGGTAAAGAAAAACAGCCGCGTCTTTATTCCGTTGGCCGAGGTACGGGCTTCCGACGGGGTGCTTGCTTTTGAGGGGACGGCCGGTAGCTATGAATTTTGTAGGTGACGTAAAACGGTAGAATATATCATTTTGGTGTTGTAAGTTTTGTTGGCCGTAAAATATTCAAGCGTAATTGAAAACTCTTAATTTTAAAGAGGAGCTTCAATTACGCTTGAAGCAATAAATAGTTGTTATTTACTTATTATAGAATCTAAAAACAGCTTATATATGAAGATTGAAGATATTATAAATCAAATAAATTTTAGAAGTAACCCAAAGTCGGCTTTATACTTTGAGCTATTTATTCAGAATTTACTTAAGTTACATTTGGAAAAACAAGGTAAGCAGTTTATTAGTGATTACGTTATTGATGGCAATCGGTTAGATGGTTATTCTACAAATGGTATAGGAAATTATGAGGGGCCTGTGGCATTTGAAATTAAATATACTCATAGATACAATCCAATGATAATGAGATATACAGTCAGGCAACTGACAGGTATATTAGATTCTGAAAAAATAAAGCATATGATATTAATTTATCCTGCTGATTCTGATAAGATGAGATACTTTCTCAGAAATGAAAATCCGAATTTGATTTTATGGGGAATTACGGAAATAAATGGATTGATTGATGCGAATAAAGAAGAAGCTGAATATATTGCTAATAGCTTATTTAAGTTAGAAATCAAGAAGGAACTCAACAGAAGGGATAATGATTGGAAGAAATCACGAGAAGAACTGTTGACATCCGTAAAAAAGGCATATAAAAAAGGAAATATCTCGCTGTTATTGGGTGCAGGTGTATCATGTAGTGCAGGGCTTCCTAACTGGAAGACTTTGTTAAACTCTCTATACACTAATTTTGTTAATAAGATTTTAATGACGATACTGTAGATGATGATACTATTAAAGCTATCACGAATAAATTTATAGAAATAAACAATAATTCGACATTGGCTATTGCTCGTTATCTAAAAGCAGGATTGTCGCAAAAAGACGATGATATAATGTTTATATCTGCTGTAAAGGATGCTTTATATAGTTCGCAAAGAACTTCATCTCCATTAATAGAGTCCATTACGAATTTGTGTATTCCTAAAAGAAGTGGGGCTAAAGTAAAATCTATAATTACTTATAATTTTGATGATTTAATAGAAGAATCTCTCAGCAAAGTAAAACTTGAATATAAGACGATATATAGAGATGAAGAACAGCATGATTCTGATGAATTGCCAATATATCATGTACATGGTTTTATTCCTGGTAGAGAGAGTTTTGATAGAGAAGCTTCTTTGGTCTTTTCAGAAGAAGCGTACCATAAGGTTTATTCTGAGCCATATCATTGGTCTAATCTTGTTCAATTAGCGACATTGCGTGAGAATAATTGCTTAATGATTGGATTATCATTAAGTGATCCTAATCTACGGCGTTTGCTGGAAATTGCGGCCCAAAAGCAATCGAAAAATTGTAGGCATTACGCTTTTATTCAAAGATTGAGTAATGATAGTTTGATAGACGATTCAAGCTGCGTGAAGATAAATGAGGCATCAGTAAATAAAATATTGCAGACACATCATATCATTCAGGAAAAAATGATGGAAAGTTTAGGAACAAGAGTTATATGGTTTGAGGATTATAGTGAAATTCCTGTCTTATTAGATGAGATACGAAAATAGGTATCTTTGTTGTGCAAATAATGATCATCTTGAATATCCATAATAAAAATATATACATCAGCAATATGAAACAATATGAAGCTGTCATAGAAACTTTAGATAAGTTGGGTGGAGTCGCAACTTTAGGCGAATTGAACAGAGAAGTTTTTAAAATAACCGACTGTGAATGGAAAACAAAAACACCATTTGCCAGTATCCGCCGCATTGTGCAAAAAACTAAAGGTATTTACAAAATAAAACCCGGACTATATGGACTTGAGAAATACAAAAAACAGATAGAAGATAGGGGGATTATAGTTGAAACCGAGAAGAATAAAGATTCGAACGATGTCATAATGTTCAACCATACTTACTATCAAGGTATTTTATTAATAATAGGTAAATACCATAACATGCAGACTTTCGTACCCAAACAAGATAAAAACAAGAAATTCTACGATGGGCGTAAGCTACATGAACTTTCTACTCTTTCGGAACAGCCGCCTTATTCCTATCCTCAAATGACAAAGCGCAGTGCCACTATTGATACGATATGGTTCAACGGACGTAATATGCCTCATTCATTTTTTGAGATAGAACATTCTACTGACATCCAGAATTCTTTACTGAAGTTCAACGACCTGCAAGATTTCTATGTAAGAATGGCTATTGTCGCTGATATAAAACGTAAGCCTGAATTTGAAGCTAAGATGCAGTTTCATGCATTCGATCATTTACGGTTGAACAAACGCGTGGCGTTTTTAAGTTATGATGCGCTTATTAAGCAGTATGAAATGGAACAGGAAAAACAATCATTTGAATTTATCCTTTAGACTTGTAGCTACTTATACTGTTATGCCTATATACTTAATCAGAGTGAGGCTATTCAGCAATACTGCTTTTGAATGGATTTTTGAAAAAGTCAACAAAAGATTATAGTAAGCAAATCAAGAGTGCTAAACAAATATTGGAGAATTTTGAATTATGAGAAAGTTAGATGAAAATAAGTTAGCAAAATTGCATACGGCAGGTGAGTTGTTAGATAGGAAATATGGAGAAATAGGGACGGAATTCCGAACCTCTTTTCATGAAAAATCAATTGCATGGTATTATGGCGAGATATTGCGTGATCGTCGTAAGGAGTTAAAGATAACTCAGCAGGAGTTGGCAGAGAAAGTTGGTACGGCACGAAGTTATATTGCCCGTGTGGAAAAAGGAGAAACTGATATTCAAATTTCAAGTTTTTTCCGTATAGCCCGTGCTTTGGGCATTGAATTTACTCCTACATTTTTATAGATTTTTCTTATTTGTACCATGTAGCTGCTATACCTATATATTACGGACACAGCGTATCGCATAATTATTTTGTGGAAAAATTATTCCAATCAACATAACTTATTTCTCCTTGTTGATAAGCCGGATTTAGAATTATAAATACCGTACCGGGAGTAGACCAGAAAAGTCCTCGTAATCCGCTTTCTGTATATGGAGAGTTATGTTGTGGAACGTAGCCGCTATAAGGAAGAAACAGGGTATTACCGAATTTATAACCTGTGATTCCATTTAGAGTAGCGCCTACTATATATTTGGAATCGACTAGCTGATGCACCTCGGTTAATGTAGGCAATCTCCATTTGCCCGCTGCATTGATAACTTTCCTACATGGGTCATTAGCTTCAGTCCATGGAGTAGTGGGAGTTGTAATATCCGGATATGGGTTGAGGGTGTTACATATAAAGAAAGCGCCGCTTTCTGCTCGAGCTTCATATTTTTCTGTGCTGCTGTAAAAAAGATACTGGTTGCTACTTTTGTATAAGTTTCCATTAGCCCACAATGCTCCCCCTACGATATACCCTTCTGTCGTAGTGAACGACACATTACTATAATATGTATTATTGGCGGCCAGTGTAAGCCCCGATAGCGTAACGCTTTTATTAGTAAACGCTTTCCCGCCAATCGTAAGATTCAGTTTCACCGTTACGTTGGCGGAAGTTTGCGGTAATAGGTAGATATAGCCACTATATACACTCATTGCGTTGGGGTTGTCCCAAGTGAGATTTATGCTACCGGTCGTTGCCTGTGTGGTGAATGTGCCATTTGTAAAAGTATAGGTCGCGTTATGCTTAGGCAATGTCACTGTACCCGCACATGCCGTCACTGTTCCCATTCTTCCGGCCTGAGCTATCGCTTGCACCCTGTATCGTGCGCAGTGATGCTTGAATACAATGCCGCTCAACGTATATCTGCTTCCTATGTTATTGATAACGACACCGGGCTTTACATACGTCATAAAGTTTTGCCCGTTTGTGGCGGGGACACTTGCGGAGCCATTGGTAAAGGCGGCTATCGCATTGGAATTCCCGTACGAATAGAAGATGAATGTGTAAGTTCCTGCCGGGACAACCAGGCTTTTGACGGTTTGTACGGTACTTCCCGATAACTTGTAATCCCCGTATCCCGCGTAGTTCGATGTGGAAATACCCGCAGCGGTTGCCGACTTGTAGGCTACCACCCGAAAAATGATGTTATCATCCATATTCGCCCAGCGGGTAGTCGCTTCTCCCTCGGCCGTTCCCGTCGCGCCGTTGTCGTGCAGTGTACTAATCTCCATATCCAAACCGTCTTTACCCTTTACCTCGATAACCTTTTCCCTTCCGCTTCGTGTACCGGCAATTTCTTCCGTACTCCAGCCGTTCGTCTGTGGCGCTTCCACTTCAATCAGTATGCCGTCGGAAAAAACGTTTTCCGTTTCTTCCTCTTTTCCGCATCCCGCCGCCAGCAGGATAGCCGCTATATAGAATATGCCTTTTATTTTCCGTCCCATATCGTCCTAAGATAAAGTAATCCTCTCAAGGTAAAGTTATCGTTCCCGAACCGGCAACCGTCTGTCCGCCCCATGCTTCCGCCGATACGCTCGTGGCTATCACCAATGCTTTGTTTCCCGTAAGCGCATCCGTTTCCGTGGTATACCCCGCATTGCTCACGACCTTAATATTCACTATATAGCGGCAGTTCCTTTTTATCGGTATATAATTCCCATTGGTGGTAAGGTCTACCCTGTAATAGTTCGTGCTTCCCGCATAAGTTCCGCCCACGACAAGACATACATTATTATCCTTGTTGCTCCCTTGCGGCGTTTCCGCTACATAGATAGTCCGTATCAAAGATTTACCATCCGTACAGGTATAAGTCAGCGCGCCGTTTGTTCCGGCATCCGGGGGGATGGATACGTTTGCGACCACATTACCGGTGATGGTTCCCCCGTTCACGGGAGCGGCATAGCCTTTGTTCCTGGTACGGTACACGCTGACGCTTGTCAAGGTGAACCCGTTTACTCCCGCTGCCGTTTCTCCGCTGAGTGCACAACCCACATCTATACGAGCCAGCGCACGGAGCAGCGTGATTGTTCCCCAGAGATGTGGCAGAGGAGATTACCTGTGTCGCCGCCGTCTCTCCCCACATGGGGAAACGCGTGTAGTTCGTCGTGCCCGTTGCGTTCCACTTTCCGCCGGCACCGAACGTAATCATTTTCAGTGCATCGTTTTTAGAGGTGTTCTCCGGTATGATGGGCAGTTTATTTCCCGCATTGGCAATGACGACGAGCCGGTACTTCTCTCCGGCGCGGCTCTGCTTCAAGGTTACCGTATACTTTCCGCCTTGCAGCAGCACTTGCGGCGCTTCGTAGCTGAAAGTTTCCGTTGTACCGACGGCTTTGAATACCAGCACTTTCAGTTGGGCGATGTCTATCGCATTCTCTTCAACAGACGTAATGGCACGAGTGGTGGCATCCCGTTCCGTTTCCGGCAGTGAAAGGCGGAGCGTGAGCATCACTTCATCATCATCGGCCGGCATGTCGGACTGTCCGGTGTCGCAAGCCGATAAGGCAATGATGACAGCCACGGCGGTTACGATATATAATGTAGCGGTTTTGCTTCTATGTCTCAATACCCCTTTCATACTCTTTTTTCTTTACATTTCCGTCTCCTGTTCCACTTCTCCCCAGGGCAACACTTTCACAAACGTCCTCACTTCGGCATATCTGAAATCTATTTCAATGTCCGTCTGCTTTCCGGCTGCCGCGCATAAGGGCTGCTGTTGCTCGTCGTGTGTAACGGTGCATAGCTTCTCCTGTCCCCTGTATATCTCCACTTCTATGTATTCTCCCTCTTCCGTAGGAAAGATGCGGAAAGGCGGGGTATAAGCATCCCCTTGTCCGTCCGTGAGGGTCAGTGGTTTGTAGCCCGAATCCTCTCCGCTCACTTTTCCCATGAAGTTCATTTCGCTGCCCGTTCCCTTCACGATAAAGGTATAGCCCTCGCCTTTGTCGGCATACCGTTCGGTCAGATAGCGCGCGCGTATACTCAGCCCTGCCGCCAGTCTTTCCATTACCAGCGTGACGCTTTCTTCCCGTATGCCTCTTGTTGCGGTGTTGCTCAACTCCTTACGGCAGTAAAAGAGGTCGGTAACGGGCAGATGATTTCCCTCGGAATACTGTTTCAGCTTCAGCCGCGCTTCCTCAATCGGAGTGCCCGGTTTGATTTCGGCGGTTATCAGCGTATCTTCCTTGACGTTTCCCCATGCCACCAGCGTGAGCCTGTCGTCCTTGTAGTGCCCGAAGAGGTAATCCGACGATACTCCCGCAGGAATCATGCGCACAAATCCGTTCTCGCCGAACAGATACACTTCCGACTTTTCCAGCACCTCGCTTTCGGTGAGGTCGTTGCCTTCCGCATCCACTACCCGTACGTTTACTTCATACTGCATGCAGGCGCTTGTATCTTCCCGCACGCATGATGCGTACAGGAAGATAAGTCCGGCATACAGTGCAGTAAGTATGGATGGGCGGATATTTTTCATGGCTGTATTGTACTCTCGGTTGCTTATTCAAATGTTACGTCTTGGGTAATGTTTAACGCCCAGTCGGCGACGCTCACCGTCAGTTCCAGCGAAGTAGGGGTTATCTCTCCGTCGGGGTCTTCGGTTCCTATGCTCTTAATCGTGGCTTTTACGGCATAGGTGGTGTTGCGGGCGATGGTGGAAGTCCCTGTACCCGAAGTCCCGGTAATAGTTGTTCCCGTCTGTTTTTTGTTGATGACGACGGGGTAGTAAATGGTGGTTCCCGCGTCACTCGCGTTTTTCTTGAAAGTACCTTCCAGCACCAATGCCGTACGGGTAGTCTCTTCGTTGGGAAAGATATAGAACCAATAGTCGGTTTTATGTTCCGTCTTTACGTTGACGGCCGGGGTTACCGCCGTTGCCAGATAGGCCGCCGTTCCGCTGGAGCCGTTGTGGTTGCCGGTCAGATAGGCGGGCGTTCCCATTTTCGTTTGGCTGTAATCTCCTGTGGCGGGTACCGCTTCTTTCACGGCGTTCCGTACAAAGACATTCTTCAGCTCATAAGACGCTGCGGAGTATTGCCCGTTGGGGTCGAAAGCGGTTTTGATGCTGCTCACCGATACCCTTGCCACAAGACGGCTCAACGCTGCCGTCATACCTTTGTTTTCACCTGCGCCGAGCGTGAAAGTCGCGCTTTTGCCGCTGTTCTTCACATCCCCGCTCATGGGCAGGCAGTCTTTGGTTTGGGCATCGGATAGGGCGATGGTTTTCTTCAGAAAGTCGGTCTTGTTCAGCACACCCGCAAAATAGTCGTTCGTGGGAGCATTGGCTACCACCATGCCCGTGCAGTCTTTGGCCGGCGTACAGTTGATGGTTGTGGCGGCGGTTGTGTTTTGGGTCACGGTTTGGATGGCGTTCACCGATCCGTCACTGTTGAAGATGGCGACGGTGAAACGTTTCACGGTGTTTTCCTCGGCCTGCGCGGGCAATGCGCTGCCTGTCGCTTTGGTGTTTGTTCCGTTTCCCGTCAGATGCAGTTCCAGTTGCGCTATGTTCTCCTGCGGCCGGGGTTCTGTCATTCCGTTGTCGTCACCGCCGCATCCGGCGAGTGTAAGGGTGGCGGCTGCCAGAGCCGTCCATAAGTAATTGTTCGTTTTCATATATGCCTGTTTTAATGATTAATATTCGGTTTCTCTTCTCAGGGTTTTCAATGCTTCGTTCGCTTGCTCTATTCCGGTTGCCGCCGCCATGGTAAGATATACTTCCGCCTTGTCGCGGTTTCCTTCCTGCAGGCAGAGTATGCCCATGTTGTTGTATGCCATGGGCAGGGTGGCGAACCTTTCCAGATAGCGGCGGGCCTTGGCTGTTTCGCCTTTGGCGAGGGCTACCGCCGCGGCGTTGATGTTCGCTTCGGGGCTGTCGGGAAACAGGCGGGCTGCCAGGTCGAGCACATCGTTGTACTCCCTGGACCCTTGCGGATAGCTGCTTGCCACTGTAAAGAACTCGTTCAGGTGCAGCGCTTTCCGTTCGCCCGTACGGAACAGCCTCAGGCTTTCCGCCGCATCCGGCGGCCTGCGGGTGTACTCTATTTTGTAGTCCACTCTCATTACTTCGGGGAATATCCTTTCCGCCAGATATTTGTAAGGCTTACCGTCGGCAAGGTTCATCAGCATGCGTTCGCGCCCCTTGTCTATGTCTACATTGTTTATCAGGTCGAGGGCGGCTTCACGGAACATCATGTCGCTTTGCTTTATCAGTGCGGCGATGGAATCCCAATCCTCGGAAATCCAACGGACTTCCAGCGGAGTGCTTGCCGCCAGGCGGTTTTCGCGCAGATACCCTTTCAGGCGCAGCGCACGTACCGGCGCGTTCATCTCGTTCTTTTCAGATTTCCTATGGGAGCCCCATAACCGGTTATCTCCACTTTGGAAAGCTCCGTTCCGCTTTCCCGTCGGATGTCCTGCAAGGCATTGCGCAGGCGATGATATATCTCGAAGTCCTGCTTCTCTTCGGACAGGTCGCCCAACGGCTTCTCGCCTTTCTCCCGGCTGTCCCGGCCGAAGTAGGGGATGGAGCCTGTTATCGTGCAGAGCGTATCCTTGTCCGGTGCGGGTTCGATGAAATTCACCCAAGACAGGTATTTTCTGTCCGTACCCGTGTCCCAGGCGGAAGCGCGTGCTTTGGGCAGGCTCAGCTTGTCGGCTATCTTGTCTTCATAGACGTTTCCTTGCTTCCCGTGGCAGGCGCACTCCTGCGACCGTATCAGGAGCAAGGCGTTCTTCATCCACTCCTGATAGGGTACTGCCACCCGGTAGTGGAACGAACGCGACACCTTGGCGTCATTTCTTATTACTACCGCAGGTATGGGGGCGGGATGCTTGCTGTCGGCAAATTTCTGTTCCCGTCGGTATACTTTCTGCTTCTCCGTGCCGTTAATCAGCACTGCGGGCAGGTCTTGTTCGTTTTCCCCGCTGATGAGTATGGGTGTCAGAGTCAGCGATTCGTCCGAGGGCATTTTCAGCCCCTCGAAGTCAACGGACAATTCTATGTTCAGATGTCCGTCCGCAAGCGAGAACCGTTGTCCGGTGACGAACATTTCCCCCCGGTAGAATTCCTGTGCGCAGCCGGTGTTGCAACAGAGCGTCAGCGTTGCCAGAGCCAGAGGAATACGGATTAAGTTTTTCATACTTTCAATTTGCTATGTAATTATTCTTGTTACTATTTTATCATATACACCAGCGATACGGCCGCTTTTGTGGGAGCTATGAAGCTCTTGCGCCCGCTTCCCGTCTTTTCTCCGCAGTGCAGGCAGCGGTAACGTTCGTATGCGGTGTGCAGAAATCCTATGCCGAGGCTTGTTTCCAGTCCCCAGTGCGGAGAGAGGATAAAGTGGTAGCCGTACGAGAAGCCCGCGCCCATGACGTTTCCTTCGTATCTGTCGGAGCGCACTCCCTTGAAGAGCCCCAAAGGCAGTTTCATTTTTCCCGCATTGTACACTCCGTACGTCAGGTTCACCCCGAAGAAATGCCCGCCATAGGGCTGGCACATCCAATAACGCAGTTCCGGCTGTACAAACCAGTGCTTCCAGCGTTTGTTCTCTCCTGCCGGGAAAGGGTTGTAATGAAATCCGGTTTCCAGCGTAAACCGTTCGGACAGCCTTACTTCCACGCCGAGGTTGGGAGAGGAGAGCATGCCTGTAAGCAAATCGCTTTTCACGGCAATGTTTTGCCCTTCCGTCTTGCAGGCGGGGAGCAATAGCAGCATTGCGAGGAGCACCGAGGCCGATATGTAGCTTCTTTTTCTCAACTGTTTTCTCTCCGGCTATAAGTCCGACATGTTTGTTGCTTGAGGGTATGTCCCGCTCACCGGGTGTACTACTCCGGGGTTCTGCGCAGTCGTTCCGTATTGAATGTAGGATTTTTTATAAGATTGCATTTCCATCGGATTATTGTCACCTTTTGGAATGATAAGTCCGGCGGCGGTGAGTTGCGGCAGTAGGGAGCGCCTCGCTTCTTCGGCAGGTATATGCTGTTCCGGACAGCTATCATAGCTGCCTGCGTGGATGTGGTTAAGCTGCGCGATGGCGGCTTGTGTTCGGGGTGTTACCATGTACTGTTTTGTTTGTTTGATTGTTGATATTTGTCCGTTACTTTGTAGGTAACGGAGAACGGTTTTTGCGGCTCTTCACAGAAGCGTCTGTCGCATGTATGGCCGGGTTGTATAATCAGCGGGGTTATATAACAGGTGTTTCCCCGCTTTTCCGGTCCGGAAAGGCTGGTAAGAGGATTTGTTGCCGTATGGTTTCGGGGTTGGTTTGTTTCTTGTTTTGTTCGCAAGTCTGGGCTTTTGCTCCGTTTGTGATAAGATTTTATCTTTTTTGCTTTGTTTTTCAAGTTTTATGGTTACTTTTGCAGTGAAGATACTCTCCGTTACCTACAAAGTAATTCCTTTGTAATATCCTGTATTATAGATATATATCGAAAATCCAAATCTCCGGCTTTAGTACGTCGTGCATCTTTTTACGTAAGCGATTATTTTCTTATTGGTTTTATCCAGCACTTCGTTTTCAAATGGTTTCAGATAGGTTTCCGTCACCTTTACCGATGAATGTCCCAGCGCGTTGCTGATGATTCCCACAGCGACTTTTGTGTGAAAAGCCGTTGTCGCCCATGTATGGCGCGCGGTGTAGGACGATAATTTTCCGCTTAGTCCGAGGGCGGATGCCAGCAGCTTCAGTTTCCGGTTGAAGTTTCTTAATACCCGTTGGTAATGTTGATATTCGTTACGGCTTCCCAATGGAGAATACCGGCTTTCGTCCCATAGGATATTGAGCAGATAGGGGGAGTTTGTACGGTGGTCGGCGCATTGCCGGAGAAGTTCGGCGGCTTCGGCGGTGACCTGCACGTTCACCTGTCGTCCGGTTTTCTGCCGGCGGTAGGAAATCACTCCGTTCCTGAAGTCGCATTTTCGTAGCCGGGCAAGGTCGGCAAAAGGCATTCCCCGTAACAGGAAAAGCAGGGCGAACCATATTTGCGTTTCCCTCAGCTCCTGCTGCAAGGAGGGGGAAATGGTAAGCGCATGCCCCATATCGGCAGGCGGCAGGGCGCGTTTCACGTCGGTACGGGTTCCGGTATATACGCGGGCAAACAGTCCGGGCACATAGTTGGCCATTCCCGCCGCCAATGCCCGGTTGTAAAGGGCACGCAGCATCCGCAGGTACGTGGATAAGGTGTTCAGTTTGAGCATCCGCTCCTGTAAATGCCTTTCAAACTCTTGTATCGTGGCGGCCACGAACACTTTTTTCATCCGTATCTCTTCTTGCGGATGCCTGGTTTTCCAGTAACGTTGGAAAGCGCGCAAAGCGCTGCGATACACATGAGCGGTTCCGAACCGCTCCCTGTCTTCCAGTTCTTGTACGACCGAAAGCGTAAAGGATGTTAAATCTTTCATAATGCGTTGTTTTTATATATTTACACTCCTTGCGTGCGCAATTAACGCGCGCAATATAATATACTCGTTTTCCTGAAAATAAATTACGCGTAAAAAAACAGCCTGTTCGCAGGTAATCAATTGGTAATGTTATGTTTGGCTTTTTTGTATACCTTTGCAGCCGTTTTTTAAAAAAATAAACATAATATGAAACACCCTGATTATGACTGGATGCTGTTCGGATGTCATCCGATATCCGACATCGCTATGGCTTATTGTCCTTGTGAACACGCCACTTCGTCCACACGCGCTTTCCGCAGACTGTTGAGACTTTATCCGAAACTTTACGCCGAACTTTGCAAGAACGGCTACACGGAACATTTCACCATCCTGACCCCTCTGCATATAGCTGCCGTGATTCGCGAATTGGGAATGCCGTGCGAAGCGTTCTTCGAAAAGCAGAAACGCGCTTCCAGAGAAAACCCCTGATATATTTTAATATATCAATTCTTTCCTTTATTTCTTATGTGTCCGGAAAATGTCCGGCCGGCTGTCCGCCAAAGATAATAAGCCTTTGGCGGACAGCCCGTATGAATGAGCGCCGGAGCGTCCGGAAAGATGTTCATACCGAAAACGACCTGAAATAGCTATTTTCCACCGAAACCTGCTATTATTTACCGAAGCTTACCGGAAGTGCATACCGGGCTTGCAGAGCCGGGAATTGTCCTCTACCTTTGCGGAGTAATTTAAAACGATAAAATGTTAGAATCCACCAAACAGGGGTATCTCATGGTTCCCCGACAACTAATCCATGAGATTATATGCGAGTGTCCGGAAGCTGCCGGAGAGCAGGAAGCCTTTCTGCGTGTGTTGCTCTATGCCAATTACAAGGAGAGCGTTTATCGCCGCAACGGGGCAGAGTATGTGTGCGCACGTGGCGAAAGTCTGTTCAGCTATATGCAGTGGACCGAAATTTTCGGTTGGAGACGTAGCCGTACCATGCGTTTCTTCAAAAAGATGTTCGATTGCAAACGGCTGGTGCATCTGGACGACGGCCATTCCACCCATATCCGCATCCCCGATTATGACGCCTGGATACCCCGCGCGCCGAAAAAGGAAGCGGCGTCCGCCACACCGCCCGACAACGGTTTCAATGATTTCTGGGAGCAGTACCACGAGATTACCCGCAAGGACAAAGTGAATCCCGCCAAAGCGCGCAAAAGCTGGAACAAGCTCTCCGCCAACGAACGTACCGCCGCCGTAGAAAACATCGAAAACTATTACGGCCATCTCAACAGCACCTTGTTCTGCCTGCAAGCCGTGAATTACCTCTCCAACAAGGCTTTCTTGAATGAATACGAATATTAGCGGCCGGCGGCCGACGATGACAACCGTAATGCAATGAGTGAAATACTGAACCCGCAGGATGCGGAACTTGAAGAAGTTATACTTGGCGCCTGCCTCATAGAGCGTGAGGCCATGCCGATGGTGGCCGACCGGCTACGTCCGGAAATGTTCTACTTTGAGAAGAATGCGCTTATTTATGCCGCCTTGCAGGCGATGTACCGGGATGGCAGGCAGATAGATATCATCACCGTGAAGAACGAGCTTGGCGCCCGCGGCAAGCTGGATGCCGCGGGCGGGCCGTATGAACTGGTCCGTATCAGCGGCAGGGTGGTGTCGTCGGTGCATTTGGAGTATCATGTGCGGATTTTGCATGAGAAGCACTTGCGGCGTGAAATGATACTCGGCTTCCATAAATTGCTGGCCCTTGCCGCCGATGAAACCACGGATATTGCTGACACGCTGGTGGATGCCCACAACCTGCTGGACCGTTTTGAGGGAGAATGCGGCACTATCGACCATTTGCGCGATATGGATACCTTGATGGATGATACGCTGCAACAAGTGGATGCCCGTCAGGCTTCCGGCATAAACGGCATCACAGGTATCCCCACCGGTCTGGCCGACCTCGACCGCCTGACTTCGGGCTGGCAGCGGGGCGACTTGAATGTCATTGCCGCCCGTCCCGCCGTAGGTAAGACGGCCTTCGCCCTGCATCTGGCGCGTGCGGCCGCCATCGCAGGACATCATGTGGCGGTGTACAGCCTCGAAATGCAAGGTGAGCGCCTGGGCGACCGCTGGCTGGTGGCCGCCTCACCGGATGTCAATGCCCGCCACCTGCGCGGCGGACAGCTCACCGCCGACGAGGTGGAGCAGGTGAGGAGAGCCGCTACGGGCTTGCGTGTACTGCCTATCCACGTGGACGACCATCCGGTGACGAGCATGGACAGGGTGCGCTCTTCGGCGCGTATGCTGCAAAGCAAAGGCAAGTGCGACATGATTATTCTGGATTATCTGCAACTCTGCGACATGAAGTCCGACCAGAAGAACCGCAACCGCGAACAAGAAGTGGCGCAGACCACCCGTAAGGCGAAACTCATGGCAAAAGAACTGAATGTGCCCGTTCTGCTCCTGAGCCAGTTGAACCGGGGAAGCGACGGACGGCCTTTCAGCCGTCCTATCTTGAGCGACCTGCGTGAAAGCGGGGCTATCGAGCAGGACGCGGACATGGTGATGCTGCTTTACCGCCCTGCGTTGTCGGGCATCAAGACAGAACCGGTAAGCAAGTATCCTACGGAGTGTTTGGGAGTGGTGATGGTGGCGAAGCACCGTAACGGTGAGACAGGTGATGTGTACTTTGCGCATAACCCCAGCATGACGAAACTTGGCGAATATGTCCCGCCTACGGAATGGCTGATGAGAAACGCGAAATAACAATCCGATTATAATGTATTCATTACTTATATAGGAGAATATGAAAAAACAGACGGTGCAAACAGGGTAAACGCATGGTCTGCAACGGTGAAACAGACGGTCTGTACGGAGCAAACAGACCGTCTGTTTTTTTACCTGATTTTCAGAGAAAAAAGTGAACGAATTATAGAAAATAAATGGCTGGATACTTGACTTCGCCTCGTAGATTTCGTATCTTTGTTATGTGCTTAAAGAAAGGGAAAATCATTGATTAAGGCGCCTGTTTACTCTTCCTTTTTACATGGAATTTTGATATGTATTTTTTTTAACCTAAACTTTATTTTTTATGGATGTACTTGTAGAGCGCTTTCTGCGCCGGAAGGATGTGACGAATCCTGATTCTCAGAAACTGTATTATCTTCGTCAGAAACCCAAAACCTGCGGCACGGTGGATATCGATGTCCTTGCCGCCAGTATTCAGAAAAATTGCGCCATGACGAAAGGCGATGTGAAGCACGTAATCGAAGCCCTTGTGGAAGAAATTCAGACAAATCTTGCCAACGGCGACAAGGTGAAACTGAATCAGCTCGGTACGCTTCACATGACGTTCCGCTGTCCGGGTGTGGAGAAGTCGGAAGATTGTACGGTCAGGAATATTTCCAAAGTGAATATCCGCTTCGTGCCCGACAAGGGTCTCAAGCTGGTGAATGGCAGTACGGCCGTCACCCGTAGTCCGGCCAATGTGGCTTTCTCGCTGGATAAACCTGCTGACGGCAGCTCGGGCGGCGGTAATGGCGGCGGCAACAGCGGCGAAGAGGAGAACCCTCTCGGATAGCCTTTCCGTCCTGATTTCCCGACTGAACAATAACTTTATGTATTCATCTTTTAAATCCTAAACTCTTATGTCAACAAAATCAACCTGGTGGGACAAGCTCCTCAAAATCGTAATCGCAGTAGCATCGGCCGTTCTCGGCGCATTGGGCGCGCACGCAATGCCCATGTAGCCAAGTCATAACTCATAACTTATAACTCATAACTCAAAATGAGATTCATCAACCTCATCGTTGTCCACTGTTCCGCCACCCGCTGCGACCGCAGCTATACGGAACACGACCTGACAACAGACCACCTGCGCCGGGGCTTCTCCGGCGCAGGTTATCATTTTTACATCCGTAAGAACGGTGATATAAAGACGCTCCGGCCTTTGGAACGTCCCGGCGCGCATGCCAGAGGCTGCAACGCCCACAGCGTCGGCATCTGCTACGAGGGCGGGCTGAACGAGCGGGGACGGCCTGCCGATACCCGTACCGATTTCCAGAAACACTCCCTGAGGGTACTCGTTATGTTATTGCTGCGCGATTATCCCGGCAGCCGCCTTTGCGGGCACCGCGACCTCAGTCCCGACCTGAACGGCAACGGCGAGATAGAACCTGAAGAATGGATAAAAGTGTGTCCTTGCTTTGATGCTGCGTCCATTCTGCAAGAGCCGTCGCCCCCCAATCCGGCTTCATTGTAATCCGATTGTTGTATTTGAAAAGTTATGTTACGCTTTTTTTTACTAAATAATGTTATTGGGGTGAACAATATTCGTGTGTTCTTGTTACATTTGTAATCATTTCAATTTACTTAATAAATACAATTATGATAACAGAAAAATTACAGAATGCAATTAATGAGCAGATTACGGCTGAGATGTGGTCTTCCAACCTTTATCTGGCAATGTCTTTCTATATGGATAAGGAAGGTTATTGCGGTATGGCTTCCTGGTTGAAAAAGCAGGCGCACGAAGAGCACGAACATGCTTGCGAACTGGCATCGTACATCATCAAGCGCGGCGGTAAGGCTAAATTAGATAAGATTGACGTTGTTCCCAACGATTTCGGTACTCCGCTGGAAGTATTCGAACAGGTTTACGAACACGAATGCCGCGTATCAAAGATGATTGACGCCCTCGTTGACGTAGCTGCCGCTGAAAAAGATAAAGCTTCTCAAGACTTCTTGTGGGGATTCGTTCGCGAACAGGTGGAAGAAGAAGCTACTGCCGCAGGTATCGTAGATATGGTAAAGAAAGCCGGTGCTGCCGGAGTGTTCTTTGTCGATGCGAAACTGGGCGAAAGAAGATAAAATAAGAAAAGTAAATAACGTAATAGGGTGGTAAAACGATAGGTTTTACCACCCTATTTGTATTTATCCGTCCTCTACTGTTTTTATTACAAGAGGAGTTTATATTATTTCAGTACTCCCAATTCCTTTCCTACCTTTATAAACGCTTCGATGCATTTATCCAGATGCTCTTTATTGTGTCCGGCGGAGATTTGTACGCGGATGCGTGCCTGGTCTTTCGGTACAACGGGATAGTAGAAACCGGTTACATAGATACCTTCTTCCTGCATGCGTGCCGCATAAATCTGAGACAGTTTGGCGTCATACAGCATTACGGCGCAAATGGCGCTTTGGGTAGGCTTGATGTCGAAACCGGCGGCGGTCATCTTGTCGCGGAAGTAATTTACGTTCTCTACCAACTTGTCGTGCAGGGCGTTGCTCTCTTTCAGCATCTTGAACACTTCGAGGCTCGCGCCGATGATGCCTGGAGCCAGGGAGTTGGAGAACAGGTACGGGCGGCTGCGCTGACGCAATAAGTCGATAATCTCTTTGCGGCCTGTGGTGAAACCACCCAAAGCGCCGCCGAAGGCTTTGCCTAACGTACCGGTGTAGATGTCCACACGCCCGTACGTGCCATACAGCTCGCTCACGCCATGACCCGTAGCGCCTACCACGCCGGCGGAGTGAGATTCGTCCACCATTACCAGCGCGTCGTATTTTTCGGCAAGGTCGCATATCTTGTCCATGGGAGCCACGTTGCCGTCCATGGAGAACACACCGTCCGTCACGATGATGCGGAAACGTTGCGCCTGAGCCTCTTGCAGGCATTTTTCAAGCTCCGCCATGTCGGCATTGGCATAGCGGTAACGCTTGGCTTTGCACAGGCGCACGCCGTCGATAATGGAAGCGTGGTTCAAGGAGTCGGAGATGATGGCGTCCTCTTCGGTGAAGAGAGGCTCGAACACACCGCCGTTGGCGTCAAAGCAGGCGGCGTACAGAATGGTGTCTTCCGTCTTGAAGTAATCGGAAATGGCGGCTTCCAGTTCTTTGTGAATGTCCTGCGTTCCGCAGATGAAACGTACGGACGACATGCCGTAACCGCGGCGTTCCATTATGTTTCGGGCGGCGGCTATCAGGCGGGGATGATTGGATAATCCCAGGTAATTGTTGGCGCAGAAGTTCAGTACTTCCTTGCCTTTCACGGTGATAGCGGCTTGTTGCGCACTCTCAATCAGGCGTTCCTCTTTGTAGAGTCCGGCTTCTTTTATTTCAGCAAGAGTTTTGCTGAGATGGTCTTTCATTTTACCATACATAGCGTTCTATTTTAATAAGTGATACATCGTTATTTGAAGCTCTACAAAGGACATCATTTTTATTGGAATAAACAATATCTTTTTGATAGAAAAATGAAAAAAAAGTGCGTATATTTGCGCCTCGGTAATGAAAGAATACCTTATAAATAAGTTGTATGAAAAATATTTTGGTAATCGGAGCCACAGGACAGATTGGCTCGGAGTTGACATTAGAGTTGCGCAAGCGCTATGGTGATGACCATGTTGTAGCCGGATATATTCCGAGCGCTATGCCGCAGGGTGAATTAAAAGCCTCGGGTCCCTCGGCCATAGCCGATGTGACAGACCGCCAGTCCATTGAAGTTGTGGCGCGACAATTCAAGATCGATACAATTTATAATCTGGCAGCCTTGCTGTCGGTAGTTGCCGAAAGCCGTCCGGCCATGGCATGGAAAATAGGTATAGACGGGTTGTGGAACGTGCTGGAAGTGGCGCGTGAGTATGGTTGCGCCGTATTTACGCCGAGCTCCATCGGTTCGTTCGGAGAAAACACTCCCCACGTAAAGACGCCGCAAGACACTATTCAGCGCCCGCGTACCATGTACGGCGTAACAAAAGTGACGACAGAATTGTTAAGCGATTATTATTATACGAAGTACGGGGTGGATACCCGTGCGGTACGCTTCCCCGGCATCATCTCCAACGTGACGCCCCCCGGGTGGCGGTACGACGGACTATGCGGTAGACATCTTCTACTCGGCCGTGAAAGGCGAGAAGTTCGTATGTCCCGTAAAGGCGGGTACATTTATGGACATGATGTATATGCCCGATGCCATCAATGCGGCTATCTCGCTGATGGAAGCCGCTCCGGCGCGCCTGAAACACCGGAATGCGTTCAACATCGCTTCCATGAGCTTCGACCCGGAAATGATTTACGCCGCTATCAAGAAGCATGTGCCCGACTTTGAAATGACCTACGAGGTAGACCCTTTGAAGCAGGCCATCGCCGACAGTTGGCCCGACTCTCTGGACGACTCCTGCGCCCGCGAGGAATGGGACTGGATGCCGCAATTCGACCTGGAGTCCATGACTGTGGATATGCTTGAAAAATTAAGAGCGAAATTAAATAAATGACCGTAGAGGGTCAGTAAAGAATGAAACGATTACTAACGGGATTTTTTATATTCGTCTTTCTGTTCTCATGCGGGAACAGGAAGACGCAAATGGATCCCTTTGCTACCATTACGGAAATGGTGGATTCGGCCGGTCACAAGGCCGATACGCTGCAACAGGCGGAAGTGAAGGAAGAACCTAAGCCGTTGGAAGCGGACGAACTGTTTGATGATTTTATCTTCAACTATGCCTCGGACGAAGCTTTGCAGCGGGAGAGGACGGTGTTTCCTTTGCCTTATTACAACCGGGATACCCCTTCAAAAATAGAAGAGCGTTTCTGGAAGCACGACTACCTGTTTACGAAGCAGAACTATTACACGTTGCTTTTCGACCGTGAGAGCGACATGGATATGGTGGGCGACACCGCATTGAAATCCGTACAGGTGGAATGGATTTACCTGAAAACGCGCATGGTGAAGAAATATTACTTTGAGCGCAAGGAAGGCATGTGGATGCTTGAAGCCATAAATCTGCGCCATATCGAGGAAGGTGAAGGTGAGAATTTTGTGGATTTCTATACCCGTTTTGTGACGGACAGCCTGTATCAGAGCAAGCATATCGCCGACCCGTTGCAGTTTGTCACCATCGATCCCGACGATGAGTTTGCCATATTGGAGACCACCCTCGATGTGAACCAGTGGTATGCTTTCCGTCCGCCACTGCCCGTAGACAAGTTGTCCAACATCAACTACGGACAGAAGAACGAGGACAATTCGAATACGAAAATTCTGAAAGTGAACGGCATCGGCAACGGATATTCCAACGTTTTCTATTTCCGGAGACGGGGCGGCGAGTGGAAAATGTATAAATACGAAGATACGAGCATTTGAGATTTATGAGAATACCCAATACATTCGGATTCGATGTGAAAGCTGCCGTGTATGCGGAATATCACTCGGTAGAGGAACTGGAGAAATGGATAGCCGAAGGGCGCGTCACTTCTCCTTTTTTGCATATAGGATGCGGCAGTAACCTGTTGTTTGTGAAAGATTATGACGGCATGGTGCTGCACTCGCGCATCGGCGGAGTGGAAGTGACGGCGGAAGATGATGAGCGGGTGCGGGTGCGTGTGGGCGCGGGCGTGATATGGGACGATTTCGCGGCTTACTGCGTAGAGCGGGGCTGGTATGGCGCGGAGAACCTGTCGCTGATACCCGGTGAGGTGGGTGCGGGCGCCGTACAGAATATCGGCGCTTACGGCGTAGAGGTGAAAGACATCATCGCGTCTGTGGAGACGATAAACATTCGCGGCGAGAAGCGTGTTTACCAAAAAGACGAATGTGAGTACGCTTACCGGAAAAGCCTTTTCAAAAAGCCTGAAATGAAGTCGGTTTTTGTGACTTACGTGAATTTCGTACTGAGTAAGAAGGAGCGTTACACGCTGGATTACGGTACGATTCGTCAGGAACTTGCCAAGTATCCGTCGGTGAATTTAGCTGTTTTGCGCCGCGTGATTATAGCTATCCGCGAAAGCAAGCTGCCCGACCCGAAAGTGCTGGGCAATGCCGGAAGTTTCTTTATGAACCCCATCGTGCCCCGTGCGCAATTTGAAGCGTTGCTGGACAGATATCCCGCCATGCCCCATTACGAGGTGGACACCGAGCGGGTGAAGATTCCCGCCGGCGGCGCCCTGCAGTTTGAAGTTCCCACGGAAGATCCCGACAATCCGGATTATACCCGGACGCTGGAGGGCATCATCCTCTACAACCACTCTGCCTATACTCTGTGGCCGGAAGGCAGCGAGTATGACGAAGACACCAAACCGCTCTGCTCCTCTGTAGATGGCAAAACAGGGATCGGCGTACCGGGAGGTGCGTGTGCTACCTGCCCCATGAATGCGTATGGATCGGCCAAGGATGGCGGCCGCGGCAAGGCGTGCAAGAATATGAGGCATCTCTATCTGCTGCGCAGTGGTGAATATATGCCTCTGCTGGTCTCCCTGCCGCCCACCAGCATCAGGCCGTTCAAGGAGTTCCTGAACAGGGCTTTTGTCTATCGCCAGCGTGCCACCTATGGCAGTCTGGTCCAGATCGGCCTCAAGAAAGATAGCAACGGCAGCAATGATTACAGCGTTGCAACTTTCCGCCTTTTGCGTGATTTCCAGGGGGAAGAGCTGGCCCAGATCCGCGCCTATGCCAATGTCTTCAAGGGGCAAATCAAAACTATCAACATTCAGCGGGCGCTGATCAATGAGGAACAGCGGGCCAACGATTGCGACTATGAGATCCCGGAATCTGCCACTGCGGCCCCGGCCTCGGATGGAAGCTATGTGGTCGGCGAGATCAACGGCGACTATGAACAGTTGCCGGCGTAACTGTTTTTTGTTGCGGCAATGCCGCATGATACATTCATCAAGGGACACCTCCGGCGCAAGTCGGAGGTATCCCTTTTTTATTTAGAACGGAGGAAAATTTATGTTGTGTGAAGTTACCGTTGACAAAAGGGAGCAGCAGGATTTTTGCCGCTGAACACCATGGCCTGGTCTATAAATTTCTCAATGACAACCATTCTTTCCAGAGAATGAATTCTATGGATGTAGTTATCTTTGGTTATCTTAAAGGCTGTCCAAGACTATTTTTTCAAGGGAAAATGTTGCGACAATATTCTTTTTTCGACGATTGCTTGGAAGATAATGTATCGCAATCTGTCGAACTATTATCTAAGTCAAACACGCCGCAAGCGTAATGCAGAAGTCATCAGCATTCATCTGGGCCTATACTCGGATGGCGTTCCGCTGGAAGAGCTGCTGCCGGGTCAGGACCGTCTCATGCAGGAATTTGAAATGCAGCAGATGCTCCATGATCTGGCTTCCCATGTTTCTGAACAACAGATGAAAATCGTCCGCATGAAGGGTTACGGCTATGGAATCAGGGAGATTTCCAGCCACGAAAAAATACCGATGAAACGCATCCAGGAACTTCTTGAGGAGGTCCATACTGTGTTTTTGAGGTTATGCCGCGAGTAACCCTCTATCTACCACAAACAGAATGGAGGTCGAAGTATATGACGAAATCAAAAAAATCTATTGTGATGCGCGGAGCACTTCTGCGTCCGCTGGTGATTGGACAGGGCGCACTTCTTCATGCAGGTGGTAAGATCTATCATACCTCCCGTGTGGTAGCCATCCACGATCAGTCGGATGATATGGTACGCTTTGAAACACTCAACTCCAATTACTGCCTCTCAATGGCCCCTTTTCCGCTGGCGGCCTGCAACCCGCTCCCGAT
>ENA-OQAB01000152-OQAB01000152.1-human-gut-metagenome-genome-assembly--contig:-NODE-152-length-40051-cov-7.187982_pt1 | contig 40051 bp, 43 predicted proteins | sample MGYA00242490_ERZ504517 | MGnify/ENA primary metagenome ERZ504517 (study PRJEB26092, sample SAMD00036298) | human gut metagenome | host: Homo sapiens | study: EMG produced TPA metagenomics assembly of...
GAAAAACTTCCCCTTTAAAGAAAGAAAAATATTTCCGAACATGGACACAAGGATATTGATCAATGAATGCAAAGGGATTCTTCGGAAAAGAAAAAATGTTATTCCATATGAAGAATATATGGACAATATGAAAAACGACTGAGGAGAACAGATACAGTCATTTGTATATGGCGATTATGGAACTTCCGGAGGATCTGAGGGTTTTGGATCACATTGTATTATTTAGAAGGATTTTCATTGAAAGAGATCAGTGAGGCTCTGAGTATTCCGGAATGGAACGATCAAAAGCAGACTTTCACGTGCAAGAGAGATTTTTGAAGGTGCAGTTATCCGAAGAGGAGAAAAGACCGGCAACTGGGAAAAACAGCAAGCAATTAAAGAGAATAACAGGAAAGGGGAAAATGTCATGTTAGAGAAGAAATGGAATAATATCGCACCGGAAGTACCACAGGATTTTCATAATAAATTTGAAGATACACTAAAACAGATTGAACAGGCGGATTCAGTTGATAAAAAATACAAAAGAAAAAAAATCAGTGGACGATTATTGATTGCAGCAGCAGTAATCTGTACTGGTATGGCTGTTACTGTGGCTGCAAAAGAGTTCTTTAAATGGAATGATTACCTGGTGAAAAGACTGGATCCATCGGAAGAACAGCAGGAGACACTGCAGGAATCAACTTATATTCAGAATATAGACCAGTCTGTAACACAAAATGGTGTGACGGTTACCCTGACAGATTCTATTCAGGATCAGGGATTCCTGTATGCTTTTTTTGAAGTGAAAACAGATGACAGTATTTCTATGACTGATCATACTTCTTTTGAGGAGATGACACATTTTAAGATTGATGGAAAAGAAGTATATGCAGTGGACGATAACAGATTTGGAAGTTTCAATACTGGGGTAGGACAGGATGTATTGCTTGAAACAGATCAAAATTCTGCACATCTTAAACATTTTAACGCCTGTATATCTTATGACAGTGATTATGATCTGAGTAATAAAACAGTAGAAATCACATTAAAGAATCTTACGGAGGAAGGAGATTATGATACGACTGTTATTACAGATGGAACATGGGATTTTAAATGGACCCTGGGTGCAGTAAAGCCTCCGACAATCCTGGAAGTGAACCGAAAATGTGATTTTGGAGGTTATGAAATCACAGTGAAGAAAATGGAAGTAACCCCCCTTTTATGGTCATTATATCTTGATTATGATGAAGCTATGAAGGTGTATGAAGATGAAAAAAACAAATTTGAGTACGCAGGTACGGACTATGGCATGGATCTTTATGCCAGAACTAGTATTGACCAGGTGCGTTATAAAGATGGAACGGTTTTAACACTTGATAGGACCATGGGAGGCATCGCTGGCGGTGGAGAAAAACAGGATAAGGAAAACGGTGTCCTGATCATCAGAAACAGCTTCCCGCAATTGGTTGATGTAGATAACCTGCAGGCGGTGCATTTTGGGAACATTGACCAGTGGCTTGAAGTGCGGGAATAAAGTTTTTTTCGGTGATACAGAAAAATCCTCCCATAATTAGATAATGAGAAAATACAAAAAGAACCGATACAAGGTCTTTGCAAGACTGATATCGGTTCTTTTTGGCTAAGTCTGCCAACTGTAAAATTTTGTTTATATATTAACGCATCCTGTTCATGTACAGGAAACGGATTCTAGCGTATACTGAAATTATTGATTACAAGATCTACATAAACTGCAAATACAGGTTCCGGGTTATATCCGGAAGCCATATTTTGCGCTTACCGGTAAAATCTGTAATAGTTGGCATAAAAGTTCATTACATATTCGATATAAGCTTTAAATCTTTTCATTGTCTGTTTCTCCTTTCTTTATCTTATAGCTGTATTATAAGGCAGGTTGGCCGGGATTTCCTGCCAAATAGAAAGAAAAAACAGACAAATCTTGCAAAAAGGAGATTAGGTAAATGTTTCCTGTATATGAGGAGAAGAAAGAAAACCTTCATTTTAGAAGTAAAACGTCCAGACATGCTTCCCCGCACCTTCATAACTCCATAGAATTTATATATATTACAGAAGGAACCCTGGAGCTTGGGATGGGGCAGGAACTGTATCATATGGATAAGGGGGACTTTGCGGTGATTTTTCCGGATGTGATCCACCATTATCAGGTGTTTTCATCAGGGATAAACAGAGGCTGGTATCTGTGGGCAGGGATGACGCTGACAGGACAGTTTGCAGATACTCTTCAAAAATCATGCCCTGATAATCCGGTAATCACATCGAAGAATTTACACCCGGATATCCGGAATGCAGTAAAATGTCTTTATGATAATAAAAAAAGAAAAGATAAGAATCCTGTTGTTGAACAGGCATATGTGCAGATTTTGCTTGCAAGGAGCATCCCCTGTTACAGACTGACGGAAAAGAGCAGTGTGGAGAGCAGTGATATTATCTATCAGACAGTATCTTATATTGCGAAACATTTTAAGGAACAGGTTTCGCTGGAATCTATGGCAAAAGATCTGGGGATTAGCAAATTTACACTTTCACGGGTATTCTCAGGAACTTTCCACAGGAATTTTAACCAGTATCTTAATGAGCAGAGGCTCAATTATGTCTGTGTACATCTGGAGTGTACAGATAAAAGCATCACTGATATATGGCTGGATGCAGGATTCGACAGCCAGAGGACATTTAACAGGGTATTTCGGGAACGGTACAGGATGACACCCAGAGAGTATCGTTCCCTTTATAAAGAGAAATACATTTTACAGACACAGGAAATGGAGGAATTGTGAGAGGCAGTTCTTCCGGTCAGATTGAATAAAACTATCCCGAACAAGTACAAGGTTTTTATGCTTTGTATTTTGTTCAGGATAGTTTTTTTATCCCTATACAGAAATCCGGAAAATATAAGAAAAAAGATATCCAAAAGAACAGTTGTAATAATATACAAAAATCACACATAAAAATTATGCAATTATAACATTGGCTTAGAAAACAGACCTGAGACTTTACAGGAATTTTATAAATTAAATAATTTTGTGCATGTTTTGCCTAAATTTGTTTATATGAATTTAACAGAGAAAAGGATATAATTTTCATCGAACAAGAGGTGCGTAGGAAATAGCAGATGTGAAAACAAGAGGAAGAGACAAAAGCAGAAGACTATCAGATATTTCACTGGTGTAAACGCATGAAAACAACCTGGAGAAACCAGGAGAAAGCGAAGGGAAAAATGGAAGAAAAGAAGTACTTGAAATGGTATAACAAAGTAGGATATGGTTCAGGTGACATGGCTGGAAATGTAGTATATTCATTTCTGTCATCCTTTATCATGATCTATCTGACCAATATAGTTGGTCTGAATGCAGGTATTGTCGGAACACTTATTGCAGTATCCAAACTGTTTGACGGTGTAACGGATATCTTTTTTGGAGCTATGATCGATAAAACAAAGAGCCGACTTGGAAAAGCAAGACCCTGGATGCTTTACGCATACATTGGCTGTGCGGTAACCCTGGTGGCAAACTTTGCTATTCCGACCAATATGGGGAAATTTGCACAGTATGCATGGTTCTTTATTGCCTACACCCTTTTAAATGCAGTATTCTTTACTGCAAACAATATTGCTTATGCGGCACTTGTAGCATTAGTAACCAAGAACAGCAAGGAACGAGTTGAGATGGGATCCTGGAGATTTATCTTTGCTTTTTCAACTGTCCTTATTATTCAGTCAGTAACAGTTAAGTTTGTACAGATCCTTGGAGGCGGGGCACATGCCTGGAAAGTGGTTGCCATCGTGTTTGCGATTGTAGGTGTCATTGTAAATACAATTTCTGTTTTCTCTGTAAAAGAGCTTCCGGAAGAGGAACTGAATGGCGATGGAGTTGTTGATGATGAGATAGAGAAATATGGTCTTGTAGAGGCAGCGAAACTTCTGTTTTCTAACAAATATTACATTATGATCTCCGTAACATATATTGTACAGCAGACATATTCTGCCATGCTGAACATGGGTATTTACTATATGACATATGTCCTTCTTAATGAAGATCTTTATGCTGTATTCTCCTGGGCAATCAATATTCCGCTGATCATTGCCCTGATCATAACACCTACACTGGTAGCTAAATGGAAAGGTCTTTACAAACTGAATATCGTAGGTTATGCGATTGCAACTGTCGGAAGAGCACTTGTTGTTGTTGCGGCTTATATGCATAGTGTACCTCTTATGATTCTCTTTACTGCCGTATCTTCATTCGGACAGGGACCATGGCAGGGTGATATGGGAGCAGTTGTGGCAAACTGTTCTGAATATACTTACCTTACAAAAGGCAAAAGAATTGATGGAACCATGTATTCCTGTACATCTTTTGGAACCAAACTTGGCGGTGGAATCGGTACTGCGCTGACAGGATGGCTTCTGGCTGCAAGTGGATTCAATGGTGAAGTTGCTGCTCAGTCTGCATCCTGTCTGAGTATGTTACATTTCATGTATCTGTGGCTTCCTGTAATCCTTGCCCTGGTAATCACCTTTATTATGACCAAGATGAATGTGGAAAAAGCAAATAAAGAACTGAGAGCTAAAAGATTGAATGGTTAAGTCGAAAAAATGAAAATATTTTCCTTTCTTTTGCAGATGGGGATGATTAAGAACAAAAAGGGGAATCAGTTATGAACTATAATGGATTGAAAGAAGACAAAAGATTAGTTAAAGTGGTACCGTCGGCAAGACAGATTGCATATGAAAACATGGAGTTTTTCTGTTTCATTCATTTTACTGTAAATACTTTTACAGGAAGTGAATGGGGAGACGGAACAGAACCGGAATCTATTTTTAACCCGACAGAGCTGGATGCACGCCAGTGGGCGAAAACAGCAGCAGAGGGTGGGATGAAGGGCCTGATCCTTACATGTAAACATCATGACGGATTTTGCCTGTGGCCATCCAAAATACACCGAAGCACAGTATGAAAAAACTCACCGTATAAAAATGGAAAAGGGGATATTGTCAGGGAAACAGCTGAAGCATGCCGGGAGTTTGGCCTTAAATTCGGTGTTTATCTTTCACCCTGGGACAGAAACAACAGTAGCTACGGAAAAGGAAAAGAGTATGACGATTACTATCTAAACCAGCTGACAGAGCTGCTGACAGAATATGGTGATATCTTTGTAATCTGGCTGGACGGTGCATGTGGTGAGGGACCAAATGGAAAAGTCCAGAAATACGACTGGCAGAGATATTATAAAGTGATGCGTGAACTGCAGCCAAATGCAGTGATCTCCATTTCAGGCCCGGATATCAGATGGTGCGGAAACGAAGCCGGGGAAGTAAGACCGAGTGAATGGAGCGTTGTTGCAAAGGATATGACTGATCCGGCGATCACAGCAGCGTTAAGTCAGCAGGAAGATAATGAGGAATTCCGAAACAGACCGTTGGACGAGACCCAGACAGACCTTGGAAGCAGGGAGCGCCTTGTAAATGAAAAAGAGCTTGCATGGTATCCGGCAGAGACTGATGTTTCTATCCGTCCAGGCTGGTTCTATCATGAGGAAGAAGACAATCAGGTCCGTTCATTTGAAAACCTGAAAGACATTTACTTAAAATCCGTAGGGGGAAATACCACATTATTATTAAATCTTCCTCCGATGAAAAATGGTCGTATCCATGAAACAGATGTTGCAAATCTGAAACAGTTAGGCGAGTTTATTGAGAATACATTTAAATACAATCTGGTTGATGAAGCAGGTATTACAACGATTCCGCCACTTGACTGTCAGGAGAAAGAACCTACAGTATTAAGAACTGATGATTACGAGACTTATTTTATGAATGAAGCAGGAACAAATAAACTTATGATCAAGCTTAACTGGATTGAGAAAAAGAAACTTAATTATCTGGTGCTGAAAGAGGCCATTCCATTCAGTCAGAGAGTAGAGAAGTTTAAAGTCTGCTATGAAGAAAATGGATCTATGAAAGAATGTTATAATGGAACTACCATTGGATATAAAAAGATCATTGATCTCAAAGGAATCCAGACAGATTTCCTGGCAATCGTGATCGAAGACTCCAGAGTAGCGCCTGTAATGTCTTTCGTGGGAGTATATTAACTAAAAACTGGCATTTTCAATTGAAAAATGAGTCCACTTTTTCAGATAAACAAGGTTCTTACATTTAAAAGTAAATCAGGATAAAATGAAATCCTAAGATATAAAGTGCGTATGAATTCATATATTGAGGGGGTTGAAATGGCAGCATATTATTTAGCGGTAGATATCGGAGCATCCAGCGGACGTCATATCCTTGGACATATGGAAAACGGAAAAATGGTTCTGGAAGAAATTTATCGTTTCGAAAATGGAATGGTAAAGAAAGACGGAGAACTCTGTTGGGAATTTGACCGCCTTTTTAAAGAGGTTGTAAATGGTCTGAAGAAATGTAAAGAGATCGGCAAGATTCCGGTAAGTATGGGTGTAGATACATGGGGCGTTGATTTCGTACTGCTTGACAAAGATGACAAAGTTCTTGGAAATACAGTAGGATATCGTGATCACCGTACAGAGGGAATGGACGAAGAAGTTTATAAGGCTATTTCCCTGAAAGATCTTTATGCAAGAACAGGTATCCAGAAAGCTGATTATAATACCATCTATCAGCTGATGGCAGTGAAAAAGAAATATCCGGAATATCTGGAGCAGGCAGAGACACTTCTTCATGTGCCGGATTACTTCCATTTCCTTCTTACAGGACAGAAAGCCTGTGAGTACACAGAAGCTACGACAGGACAGCTTGTAAGCCCGATTACCAAGGACTGGGATTATGAACTGATCGATATGCTTGGTTATCCGAGAAAAATGTTCCAGAAACTGATCATGCCCGGAACAAGCATCGGACATCTGTCAGATAAGATCAGAGAAGAAGTGGGATTTGATCTGGAAGTAGTTGCGCCTGCGACACATGATACAGAATCCGCTGTACTGGCAGTTCCTGCAAATGATGATGACTTTATCTACATCAGTTCCGGAACCTGGTCACTGATGGGAATTGAGAGAAAAGAAGCAGACTGTTCTGAGAAGAGCTGTAAGATGAACTTCACAAATGAAGGCGGTTATGCAGGCCGTTTCCGTTATCTGAAGAATATTATGGGACTCTGGATGATCCAGTCTGTGCGTCATGAAGTGAATGATGCATACAGCTTTGCAGAAATCTGCGCAATGGCAGAGGAAGCAAGGGATTTTCCGTCAAGAGTAGATGCGAATGATGAGTGTTTCCTTTCTCCTGACAATATGACAGAGGAAGTTAAGGATTACTGCCGCAGAACAGGACAGAAGGTTCCGGAAACTCTGGGAGAGATTGCAACAGTTATCTACACAAGTCTTGCAGAATGCTATGCAAAGACAGCAAAAGAGCTGGAAGAGATGACCGGCAGAACTTACAGCCGTATTCATATCGTAGGCGGCGGTTCCAATGCAGGATATCTCAATGAGCTGACTGCAAAGGCAACAAAGAAAGCAATCCATGCAGGCCCCGGAGAGGCAACTGCAATCGGAAATATCACAGCACAGATGCTGAAAGCAGAAGAGTTTAAAACAATCGAAGAGGCTCGTACTATCATTCATGAGTCCTTCGGTGTAAAAGTCTACAAAGAATAGAAACTGCTTCAGATATATTATTTAAAAAGAACTGAAGTAGAAAAAGAATCCTGGGATTTTCAGGATTCTTTTTTAAACTAAAAAATAAATACATTTAGAGTTCCACTGGCAGTAGCGACCATGTTTCAATTATGACAGTTAAAAACTACAGGTGATAAAGCTGATAGAGAAGACGCCGTTTTACTGAAAGTGTTCTGTATTCAGTACCAGCTGTTTGCGGAACTGCGAAGGTGACATGCCGCACTGTTTCCGGAAAAATCTACTGAAATACAATGGATTTTCGTACCCTACCAGATTGGATATTTCCGTAATATTATAACTGGTTGTTTCCAGAAGCATTTTTGCATTGGTAACTCTTAATGACTGGATATACTGAGCTGGTGTGGTATTGGCATATTGACGAAAGTTTTGTATGAACCAGCTGATGCTCATATTATGGGATGCAGCGTAGTTCTCAATGCTGATGGGCTTGTTATAGTGCATGCGAAAATACTGTGCAGCCTGTTCCATTTCATTCATATTCTGCAAGTTCTTTTTCCGCGGTTTTTGCAATGTCAGCCTGTGAAGATGGATCAGGAGGATCATGAAATAATTCACAAGCATTTCTTCATAAGAAATTCTCTGTAAATTAAGTTCTTCAATCATGGACATGAAAAGATTTTTATATTCAATAGAAATTCCGGTATATATAATATGGGTATTGTCTGAGATGCCGTATTTTCTCAAAATGTTCTTTACATTATTCCCGGTAAAGTGAACCCAGTAAACTTCTGTCTGATCTGCCCCGTAATAGTAATAGCGTTGTTCCTCTTTCGGACGGTAGAGAACCATATTTCCGGCTTCTACAACAGTCGGTTTTCCATCAAAATAGAAATGTGCCCGTCCGGATGCGATATATAAAAGCTGATAGTCAAGCCGGCCTTTTGGACGGTGAGTAGGAAGTTTCTCTATGGTATATAGATGATAAGTGCCGCAGCTTCCAATAAAAAGAGGATGTTTTTTGTCCATAAAATCAATTTTCGATTTGTGGTAGTATGCCGATAGTGTATACAAGCGAATCCCTCCTGTCATATTATACAAATTAAATAAATGATATTTGTGCATTTTTACATTTCCGCAAAAATCAAGCGGATAACACGAATTTCATTTGTAAAAGTATAACATTTTGTGCATGTTTTGTCGAATGTTGTTTATGTATTTTTTTTAAAAGAAAAAAGTATAATGATAGCACAGCAAAAACAAAACATTAAACGTATTGGGAGGATATCACATGATCGTACCTAAGCATTATGAAAATCTTAACATGCTGCATGAGAATACCATGCCATACCGTTCCTACTATGTACCGGCTTCTGCCTGCATGGGAGCTCTCGTACACGACAGGGAAAAATCAGACAGAATAGAATTTCTGAATGGAAACTGGAAATTCCGTTTCTATGAGAGTATTTATGACCTGCAGGAAAAATTTTATGAAGAAAACTATGATACAAATGGGTTCGGGGAGATACCTGTACCGGGGATCTGGCAGAATTTCGGCTATGATGAGCATCAGTATACCAATGTACGTTATCCGATTCCCCTTGATCCGCCATACGTTCCACAGGACAACCCATGCGGGGCATATGTCCATGAGTTTGAGTATGAAAAAGATGAACATGCACCAAAAGCATATCTGAATTTTGAAGGTGTGGATTCCTGCTTTTATGTATGGTTAAACGGATGCTATGTAGGATACAGCCAGGTTTCACACTGTACCAGTGAATTCGATGTGACAGATTTCATCCGTAATGGAAAGAATACACTGGCAGTGCTGGTTCTGAAATGGTGTGATGGCACTTATCTGGAAGACCAGGATAAATTCCGAATGACCGGTATTTTCCGTGATGTATATCTGTTAAAGAGACCGGAAGCAGTTCTGTATGATTACTTCACTACTACGAAACTACTGGGAAGTGCAGCAGAGGTGGAGATCTGTGCAAAATTTCTCGGCAATGCAGCAGAAACTGTAAACATCCGGATCCAGGATATGGATGGCAACACAGTGGCAGCGGGTGGATTTAAAGAAACAGCTGAAGGGGAATACTCCCATAAAGCAGTGTTTACAATCATGGAACCGAAGCTCTGGAATCCGGAAACGCCATATCTTTATCAGGTAGTATTTGAGACTGAAGGAGAAGTAATCACCGACAGGATTGGTCTTCGTGAAGTAAAACGTGATGGAAGCGTAATCTATATCAACGGGGTAAAAGTGAAGTTCAATGGTGTCAACCGTCATGATTCCGATCCGGTGACAGGAGCTGTGATCAGTATTGAACAGGCAGACCTTGACCTGAAGATGATGAAAGCTAATAATTTTAACGCAGTACGAAGCAGCCATTATCCGAATGCACCGTATTTCTATCAGCTGTGTGATGAATATGGACTCTTTGTGATCGCAGAGGCGGATAACGAAAGCCATGGTACCCAGAGCCAGTATCTGAAGAACCAGGAATGGGATAATGTAGTAGAACATTGGAATAAACGCATCTCCAATAATCCGGATTTTATCCCGGCTACCATGGATCGTACAAAGCTCTGTGTATACCGTGAGAAGAACCGCCCATGTATTGTGATGTGGTCCATGGGAAATGAATGCGGATACGGATGTACCTTTGAAGAAGCCTTAAAGTGGACAAAAGAATTTGACCCTACCAGACTCACTACATATGAAAGTGCTTTTTATCAGAGCACAGACAGGGAATATGATTATTCCAATATTGATGTAGTCGGAAGAATGTACCCGGCATTTTCAGAAATTGAAGAATATATGGAAAAGAATCCGGAAAAACCACTCCTTTTGGTAGAGTACTGCCATGCTATGGGAAATGGCCCTGGAGATTTGGAGGACTATTTCCATTTTATCCAGAAATATGATGCACTTTGCGGTGGATTTGTCTGGGAGTGGTGTGACCATGCGATTTATAAGGGAAAAGCCGAAAATGGAAAAGCAATTTACTATTATGGCGGCGATCACGGGGAAGAGATCCATGATGGAAACTTCTGCATGGACGGACTGGTATATCCGGACAGAAAGCCACATGTCGGGCTGAAAGAATATAAGAACATATACAGACCTGCAAGAGTACTTCATTATAACCAGGAAACAGGTGATGCTGTACTTCATAATTATCTGAACTATGTGGATTTAAAAGATTACATTTATTTAATATATGAAATGAGCGTTGATGGAGATGCCAAATATGTGACTCATATAAATCTGGATGAGAGTATCCCGGCTCATGGCGAAGGGAAAATCAAACTTCCTGTTTCTGTTCCGGACAAAGGAAAATGTTATCTGAGAGTATTCTATTATCTGAAAAATGGCACACAGCTTATGCAGCCGGATACGTTACTGGGATTTGATGAGATTCTCTTAACGAATGCAGATGGAAGAAACCAGAAAGCAGCAGAGCTCCTTTCAGAATCTGAAACAGATGATATTCTTACAGTGGAAGAAAATGATAAATTCTTTACAATCCATGCAGGACAGAAAACCACCTATGTATTTAACCGCCTGACAGGACTGTTTGAAGGACTGAACGTAAATGGCAAAGAAATCCTTGATCGACCAATGGAACTGAACATCTGGAGAGCTCCGACAGACAATGACCGTAAGATCAAACTGGAATGGATGAATGCACATTATGACCAGAGCTATGCAAGGGCATATGAGACTTTCTGCAACATTGAAAACGGACAGGTACATATTACAGGAACCATGAGTGTCTCAGCACCTACTGTACAGAGGATCCTGAACGTGAATGCAGAGTGGATCATAACTCCGGGCGGTGCAATCCGTGCAAAAATGAATGTAAAGAGGGATATGGAATTCCCGATGCTCCCAAGGTTCGGAATCCGGCTGTTTCTTAATAAAGAATTTGACAATGCGGAATACTATGGAATCGGACCAGATGAAAGTTATGTAGATAAAAAGAGATCAGGTCATCATGGAAGATATTGTGCGGAAATTCATGAGATGCATGAAGATTATCTGCGTCCGCAGGAAAACGGAAGCCATACAGACTGTGATTATCTGATCCTCAAAGGAATGGATCTTACTTTTGCAGCAGCAGGAGAAAAGACATTCTCCTTTAATGCATCACCATATACACAGGAAGAACTGACAACAAAAAAACACAGCTACGAGCTTCAGCCGTGTGGAAGTACTGTTGTATGTCTGGATTATGCACAGAACGGAATCGGTTCTAACAGCTGTGGACCGGAATTGTCAGAGCAGTATCGTCTGGATGCAGAAGAATTTGATTTTGAGATTAAAATAGTAATTAAATAATATATGTTCTGAAATAGATAGACATATTGATGTAGAATAGAACTATCCCAAATAAGGTACAAAGTATAAATCATTTGTACTTATTGGGATAGTTTTATTTAAAGTCGACTGTATAAAAATTATTAATTGACAGGTTATGCTATTCTGGCAATTATTTTGTTTCCGATGCAGAATCAGTATTGGAGATTGATTTAATATACTGACTCGGTGTAACGCCCTCATGGGATTTAAATACACGGCTAAAATAGAAATAATCGGTAAATCCAACCAGTTCAGCAACATCTTTCACCCGGATTTCCGGATTGTTCTGCATGAGATTTTTTGCCATGTTAAGGCGAAGTTCTCCTACATATCTGCTAGGAGTGATATTGTATTCTGCTTTGAACAGGGTGGATATATATTTCTCGTTCAGATTGAAAAGATCCTGAAATATCTTATATGTAATCTGTGTGGTAAAGTTCTCATCCAGCCATTCTTTGACCTGTTTTGCCAGAGTCTGCTGATCCCGTTTTGTAAAATCATCTGTATACCCCAGATACTGGTTTACTTCGTCCAGGATTGTTTTTTCCAGGTCGGAGTATGTCTGGCAGGAGCCGATAATTTCATCAATGTTGGATATAAGCTGTCCATGTGACTGAATGGGGAGCTGTTCCAGAGTATTGAAAAAATAGTGAAGATCTGTTACAAGCTGGAATTGTGTGACTTCGTTTTTATTCCAGAAACCTGTCATGGATCGGAGGCAGTCGGAGATCTTCTGCCTTTTGATGTATTCACCAAGGTTAGAACATATCTGTTTGATCTCAGGGGAAGGTGCAATATTGGTATCGGTTTCAGATTTAATATGGAATATTCTGCTGCAACCGAAACGGATATGGAATAGGGCATAAAGGTATGCTTCCTGACGGATAGAATAAAGCTCTCTGCCATCTGTACAGGTATTGGAGATTACCAGATTTAATGGTTCTTCGCTGTTATCGTGGAGCGAATAAATATTTTTGGCAATGCCATCTAAATCCACATCAGAAGAACTAGGAGTAATTACAGCATAAATACATTCGTTGTAATGTCTTCCTGGCAGCACAATAATTGAGGCCTGGAAAGTGGTCTCCAGTTTCTGAATCTGTTCACGGCTTATTGGTTGTAAAGGACTGTGCAAAATGCTTTCTGTATATATATTATTGCACAGGGATCCTGCAAACAGGATCATAAAAGTACAGTTACAGGAAAGTAAAGGATTTTTATCGGAAGTTTCGCGACTGTTAAAAGATATTATTCTTTTCAGATAGTCTTCCTGAAGAATCCTGGTAGTTTTGCTGATCTGTTTCTGGCTGGAGTCTATGATTTTTCTGAGTGGTTCTATGGAAATTGGTTTCAAAAGATAATCCTTGACTCCAAGATTCATGGCAGTGCGTGCATATTCAAATTCCGCATAAACAGTTAATATTACAAACTGAGGAAAGAAATTCTTTTCATGAATCTGACGAATCATTTCCAATCCGTCCATGACTGGCATACGGATATCTGTAAAAACAAGATCTGGTTGATTCTTTAAAATGCTCTCCATTCCCTCACTTCCATTCAGGCAGACATCCAGGATTATTATATCTTTGTAAGTGATTGTTAAAAGTTTTGCGATTCCTCTTGCGATAGCTGGTTCATCTTCTACAATTATGATTTTCATGCTAATTCCTCCATGTTATCTTCTGCTGCGGAAGATCCCAAAGGACCTCCGATTGTTATTGTTACCCAGTCATTATCATTTGTAACATTAAAATAAGCGTTTCCTTTATAAAAAATACTCAGACGTAAAACCGTATTTTCCAGACCATAGCCCTGACGTTCGGGAAGAGTGGGGGAGACAGTGGCATCGGTTGCTACTTTAAAATGTTGGATATGCTTTTGCAGGTTGCTGAATACTTCCATATCAAAAGAATTTCCATTGTCACTGATAGAAAGATACCAGTTTGCATCATCACACCAGGAGTGTACCTTTATTTTCCATGGTGGTGAAATCTCACATCCGGATTTGCGGAACCCATGCTGGAAGCAGTTTTCTATGACAGGCTGAACGATTAATTTTGGTACATGGAGTTTTTCGATAGAAGAATCCAGTTCCCATGTACATATAAAATCATTCTCATAGCGTATCTTCATGATGTATAGATAGCTTTTGGCGTTGGCAATTTCCTGTCCCAGTTCAACTGCCTGACCCGTAAATGACAGAGAATAACGTAAAAGGCTTGCCAGTTCGCTGCACATCTGAAAAACCGTAGTATCCCCACTGTTGAGACCGGTCATTCCGATCACGGACAGGGTATTGTAGAGAAAATGGGGATTCAACTGTGCTTCCATAGCCTCATAATGGGCCTGAAATTCCCTGCGGCGAGATTCGTTCAGCAATACAGTTTTATTGTAAATTTCAGCAAGATAACTCTGAATTGTCTGGGTCAGTAATACAATCTCGTTCGTAGAGCTTGCTGAAGTTGGTTTTAGCTGAATGTTGGAATCAGGGTCAATACTTTCTAACTGATGAACCAGCTCGTTCATTGGGCGGACTAACATACGTGTCAGTATAAACAGGAAAGAAGACATAACAATTCCCAATATGAAGAAAAGCAGGGCACTGGTTAAAATCAGGTTTTTCATACTGCTCATATAAGTAGCGGTACTGCTTGTGAGGATAAATGTCCAGCCGGTAAGTGGGGATACCGTATAACAGCTTAAACTCGTATCTTCAAATGAAAAAACATGGCTGGAATTATCTTTAGTGCATTTTAAGTATGTCTGATAGAGACGGCTGGTATCTGTCTGCGGATCACTGTTATATACCAGTTTTTGGTCTTGGTCAAGGATTGCGATGGAATGGTCTTCTGGCTGATTAAACTCATTGAGCAAATCCTTGAGTACGTCTACATCAAAATCGAAGATGAGCAACCCATATTTATCGTATACGGTACGCATGGAACGGATGATTGAAAATGAATCTTTGCTGTTTCTCCAGAAATTTGAATGAGGGGCTGCATAATCGACATAGGCAGTATTGTTGAGATAACAGGTAAGAATGTCATTGTCTTTCAGATATTCCTTCTTCAGATAGTTATAATCAGATTTTGTATTGCATACCCCCACATTATCATAATAGTTACTCAAATAGCTTACGGAGCCATAAAGACCGTTGGCATGCATGGCCATAAGGAATGAATCTTTGAATATGGAGTTTACCGGTATATGGTTGGAAAAATAATTCTCCGGGGAGTCGGTGATTGTCTTTGCATACTGTAGAAGAGTCTCATTTGTCTGCAGGCTTTTTAAGGTGTTGTCTGCGTTGGTTATCATCATGTCCAGTCTGTCTGAGAGCATGGAGGTATTACTGATAATAGAATCCACAGAACTTTTTTTCAGGGATTTCTGTGTATAGTTGTAGAAAAAAACAGAACATGCCAGCAGTAAGATAAGGTTCAGCAAAAAACAGGAGATATAGATTTTTTTCTGAAAGGATGTTCTGTGAAAGATATTAAATTTCTTTTTCATAGGTCGGCCTCCGCTGAAATTTTGATAGTTATATTATAGCATAGTTAATTTTAAATATGGAAAATTGGATAAAATTACAGGTGAAATATTCTTTTTCTCCATGGAAAGTGACAAATTAAAACTATATAATGCACTTACAAACCAATTAGGGGAAAGAAAGGAGATTTACAAAATGAAAGGAAAAAAAATAGTAGTATTCGGAACTGTAGCCGCTATGGCAGTTTCTGCAATGGGATTAACGAACGTAAGTGCAGCGGATGGTGTTACATTATCTCTGTACATGAACGCAGATGACCTGGCAAAACCTTATATTCAGAAGATAATCTCTTTATATGAGAAAGAATCCGGAAACAAGATCGACCAGCAGGGGTTGGACAGAGACAGTGCAGAAAACATTGCTTTAACAAAGTTTACAACAGGTGATATCCCGGATATCTATGTACATTTCGGAAACAGCAATCTGAGTAACTTTAACCCGATTGAGAATTTTGTTGATTTTTCAGATGCAGACTGGGTTTCTGATATTGACGATTCAATCCTTCCACAGGCTACATATGAGGATGAAGTTATTGGAGTTCCATTTTGGGAAGCATCACATTCCGGATGCCTTTATAATAAGGAGATTTTTAAGGAGCTGAATCTGGAAGTTCCTACTAATCAGGAAGAATTTGACAAGGTATGTGATACATTACTTGACAATGGTATCCAGCCAATCTATATTGCAGCAGCAGATTCCTGGCCGATTGCATATCAGTTTGGACTTGACCCGGTTATGGAAGAGCATCCGGAATATATTGAGAAGTTAAACAACAATGAAATGAAGTATTCAGACATTCCAGAATTTACGGATCTTGTAACATGGTTCCAGTCAGCAGCAGACAAAGGTTATTTCGGAAAGAATTTTGCATCTGATTCATGGGATTATGCAAGTGAGGTACTTGGAACTGGTGAAGCTGCCATGATGTTCTGCTGGGATACCTGGTTTGATACAGATTATGACAATGAATCTTATGATTACAAATCTGAAGATTTTGGCATCATGCCAATCTTTATGGGAACCTGTGATGAAGGTACATATGAAGGTGGTAATGTTAACCTGTTTATGGCTAATAAGAACGGAGAGCATGTAAAAGAAGCTACAGAATTTATTAACTTTATGGCTGATCCGGAAAATTATAATCAGGCTTTTGACGGTGTATCCACAGCTGCAGTATTCAAAGGACAGACAACAAATGTAAATTCAACCCAGTATGAAGAGAATAAGGAGAATGTTGACAAGCTGATCCGTCCATCCTGCTCACCGAAAATTGTAGGATATAACGGAACAGAAGGTGGAAAAGATCTTCTCCAGGTTATGTCAGGCGATATTTCCGTAGAAGAGTGTATTGATCTTATGGATAAAGATCGAATTGAAACTCTGGAGTCATTTGCTAAATAAAAACGAGGGGTTGGATTATGAACCGTAAGAAAGTATATCCATTTTATCTGGCACTCATTCCGGTATTAATGTTTACAGTGTTCTTTATTATACCTTCTACAGTGGGATACCTGTACGCATTTACCAACTGGAGTGCAGCCAGGACAACAAACCTGAAATTTGTCGGACTTGATAATATTATATCAGTCATACAAAATTCAAAAATACCTGTTGCATTTGCAAATACACTGATCTATGCAGGCGTAAAAACTGTACTGGTTACCTTTTTAGGATTTGTATTTGCATATATTTTAAATCGGAAGATCAAGACACAGACAGCGCTTCGTACAATATATTTCATACCATCCATTTTTTCCTGCCTTGTTGTAGGTTTGATTTTTAGTGCTGTATTTCAGACCAGACACGGGACTTTAAATGAAATCCTGAATTTCTTTGGTATTGCCAATATACAGTGGCTTGGAGAGAGAGGTACTGCGATATTCTCAATCTGTTTTGCTGAAGTATGGAGAAACGTAGGATATGCAATCATCATTACACTGGCCGGTCTTCAGTCCGTTTCTTCTGATTATCTGGAAGCAGCAAAACTGGATGGAGCATCTGAATGGCAGATATTTAAGAATGTTACTCTTCCGTTGATTATGCCAACAGTAAATGTTAACATTCTGTTCAGCCTGATTTATGGGCTGAAAATGTTCGACCTGATTTATGTAATGACAGGAGGCGGACCCGGTAATGCAACAGAGAGTTTCGGTACATTAATGATGAACGAGATGTCTGCTGGACGATATGCACAGTCGGTTGCTGTAAACCTTGTATTTACTGTAATCCTTGCTATCATATCCTTCGTATATCAGAAATTCAGTTCGAGATGGGAAACGGTGGCTTGATATGACAAAGAAAACGAAAAAAACAAATACAATACTGGAAATATTTCTGTGGATTATCAGTATCTTTACCATATATCCAATCCTTATGGTAGTATTTACCTCATTTAAAGGCAAGGCTGAGTCTTCCTATATGAGTATTTCTATGCCAAAAGAATGGCACTTTGAAAACTATGTGACGGTTTTGCAGAAAGATTTCATTCAATCATTATTTAACAGTGTATTTATTACAGTAATCTCTGTATTGTTGATAGTTACGTTGGCTGCATTTTTAAGTTTTATCATTGTCAGAAGAGATACTGCAGGATGCAGAGTGATATACAAAATCATGACACTTGGTATTATTGCACCCTTTGCCGCTATGCCGACTATCCAGCTGATGCAGAAACTTGGAATTTATGGATCCAGATTTGGACTCTGCCTGGTTTATTCTGCATTGTACATGCCATTTACCGTTATGATGTTTACCAGCTTTATCAAGGGCATTCCGAAAGAACTGGATGAGGCTGCTGTTATGGATGGTGCAATAGGCGGAAGATTATTTATCACAGTAATCCTGCCATTGCTGAAGCCGGTACTTGCGACCACAGGTATTCTGAGTTTCATGTGGGTATGGAATGAACTTCAGATTCCTATGTATTTGCTGAATTCATCATCTAAATGGACACTTCCGCTCTCAGTATATAATTTCTACGGACAGTACAGCCATAGCTGGAATCTGGTATGTGCGGACGTTGTTCTTGTATCCCTGCCAGTTATCCTTGTTTACATTTTTGCACAGAAGTGGGTAATCGAAGGAATGACAGCAGGAGCAGTGAAAGGATAAAAAAGAATGGACCATTGGATATTGAGCTACAAAAGCCCGGCAGAAGCCTGGAATGAGGCACTGCCGCTCGGAAACGGAACTCTTGGAGTGATGTCCTATGGCCGTCTGGAAAATGAAACACTTGAACTGAATCTTGATACTTTATGGTCCGGTGATGGCAGTTCAAAGCTGAATAAAAACGGTCATGCTGACCTTGGGCATCTGCGAAAGCTGCTTAAGGACCAGAAGCATCAGGAGGCAGAAGATTATTGCAGGAAACATATCCTGGGTGACTGGACGGACAGTTACCTCCCGGCTGGCAGACTGGACATGAGTCTGCAGATGTCCGGACAGGCACCTGGCGGATATGTGCGCCAGCTCTCTTTGAACCATGCGGTGGAAACAGTGGCATCTGCAGGGTATAAAAGGGAGCTGTTTGTGAGCATGGCAGATCCTCTGCTGGCAGTCCATTTCCAGGCAGCCCCCGGACAGAAACTTCATCTTGGGATTTCACTGGAAAGTGAGATCAGATATGAGAAAATAAAAAACTGTGAAGATACCGTTTTACTTTCCGGACGGGCACCCTCTTATGTGGCACCGCCATACTATGACTGCCCGGCACCGGTTGTTTATGAGGATGGAAAAGGGATCCGGTTTACACTGGCTGTAAAGGTTGTTGTACCGCAGGGAAGTGTGAAATGCTGTGATGGTAAACTCCTGATCGAGGGAGAACAGGATATATTTGTTTATTTTACAGGAAATACAGATTTTGGACGGAATGCAGATACACCACAGCTGGAAAAAGAGTGTATGGAAGTATTGGAAGATCCGGATTATGAACAGCTGAAGAAAAGGCATCTGGGAGAATACCATAAATATTTTAACCGTATGGGATTATCACTGAACGACACCAGGGAAAACCGTTTGGCAGAGATGATGTTCCATTATGCCAGATACCTGATGATCTGTTCCTCCAGACCGGGAAGCCAGTGTGCAAACCTCCAGGGAATCTGGAACAACAGGATGCGTGCCCCCTGGAGCAGTAATTACACCGTTAATATCAATACGGAGATGAATTACTGGATGGCTGAGAGGTGCAACCTGGGCGAATGCCAGGGACCGCTCTTTGACCTGATCTGCCGGACAGCAGAGGATGGACGGGAGACAGCCAGGGAGGTCTATGGACTTTCCGGATGGGTGAGCCACCACAACCTGGATATCTGGGGACACTCCGGACCTGTTGGATATTTCGGGCAGGATGAGGATCCCTGTTCCTATTCCATGTGGCCCATGAGTTCCGGATGGCTCTGCCGGCATCTCTGGGAACATTACTGCTATACAGAAGACCTGGATTTCCTGAAAGACAGGGCATATCCGGTGATCGAGGAAGCCGTAAAGTTCTATCTTGGGTTCCTGTTCCCGTATGGGGGATACTATGTTACCGGACCTTCCACTTCCCGGAGAACCGTTTCTGTGGAGAAGATGGAAAATCCCACAGTGTGGGAATGGCATCCACCATGGATATCAGCATCCTGAAAGAACTGTTTGGGTACTACCTGAAAATATGTGACATCCTGGGCATAGAGGGAGAGACAGCGGATGTAAAACGGGTACTTTCAAAACTGCCGCCATTTAAGATGGGAAGCTTTGGACAGATCCGGGAATGGTTCCTGGATTATCCGGAAACAGAGATCCATCACCGCCATGTATCCCATCTGTATGGCCTTTATCCCGGAAACCTGATCACAGAAAACACCCCGGAGATTCTGGAAGCCTGCCGGGTGGCACTGGAAAGGCGCGGGGACGAGGGGACCGGATGGTGCATGGCATGGAAGGCCTGCCTCTGGGCCAGACTCCGGGACGGGGAACATGCACTGGGGCTTTTGAAAAACCAGCTCCGTTATACCAGGGAGGAAAACATTTCCTGTGTGGGAGGCGGCATTTATCCCAACATGCTGTGTGCACATCCACCGTTCCAGATCGATGGGAATTTCGGCTTTGCAGCTGCGGTTGCAGAGATGCTCATCCAGAGCAGGAAAGGGTATATCCTGTTACTTCCGGCACTTCCGGATGAGTGGAACGACGGAAATGTCCGGGGAATGAAGGTACAGGGTGACATCACGGTTGATTTTGAATGGAGAGGTGGCAGGATACACAGGGTTCGCCTTTGTTCTTCCCATGAGCAGAAAGTAACGCTGGAATGTAATGGAATTTCGAAAACAGTATTTTTAAAACCTGATGGGACAGAGAATATGATTTTTGATTGATCTGTCCTGAGGGGCTGGAATCATTGGCAGTCGTATCATGTAAAAGCACATGGTACGGCTGTTTTTAGTACCTGGAATATTTTATAGCACCTTGACTGATAATCATGAAAAGCATGGAAGTGTTCAAACTAATCTTTTGGGGATTTTCTGAGATTGTTAAAAAAAATTGCAACTTTTTTGGGAGTTTGCACGTCTAATAAGTAGAAGCACATAAAGAAAAGCTTTTATACAATATTTCCTGATGACCGGTCTGATATAGGAGAAGGGAGACGACAATGAATGAGATTTTGATACGAAAAGCAAAGAAAGGCGATAAAGATGCTTTTTGTCGGCTTATAGATGAGAATGTACAGAGTATGTACAAGGTTGCAGCGGCATATCTGAAAAATGATGAAGATGTTGCGGATGCAATACAGGATACGATTCTTTCCTGCTATGAAAATTTGAAAAGTCTGAAACAGAACAGATATTTCAAGACATGGATGATCCGAATTCTGATCAATAAGTGCAAGGACATGATACAGAAGAAAAAGCTGGTTACTTATACGGATCAGATGCCGGAAACGCCTTTTCACGAAGAAAAATATGCAGCAATGGAATGGATCCAGGCCTTAGAGCCATTGGACAGTAAATACCGCTTGGTTGTTCTTCTATACTATATGGAAGGATTTGGTATCCGGGAAATCAGTGACATTCTGGATATGAAGGAAAGCACTGTAAAATCTCGTCTTTATCGTGGCAGAAAACAGATTGCAGAGATGTATGGATATAAGGTTAAGGAGGGACGTGCCTAATGATGACTTTAAATTATAATGAGAAAGACTTCCAGAAAAAACTTCAAAAGGACATAGAAATGCCGGAAATCGTGCATGAACATATTAATCAGGCATATCGTTTGATTGAAAATAACGCTGTTTTACAGAAAAAAGCATCAAAGGATCCATATCATTGGATGAAAAGTGGAGGCAGGATAGCAGGAGGGATGGCAGCGGTACTGGCAGTAGGATTTGTATTCTGTGCAATCAATCCGGTAATGGCAAAAAATATCCCGGTTGTAGGAGGACTCTTTGAAATTTTACAGGATAATGTGAGTTTCTTTGGTGACTTTTCAGATCATGCAACAACTTTGGAAGCTGTTGATGGAACGAAGACAGATAGCAGTGAAACAGACGGAGCCAAGACAGATCATGCCAATAATGATGCTATTTACACTAAGACAGCAGATGGGCTGACAATTACATGTTCTGAGGTATATGCAAACAGCCAGGCAATTTATGTGACTATGCAGTTTAAAAGTGATAAACCGTTCCCAGAAACAGAAACTGGGGCGGAAAGTGGAACACCAGTCATTGATCTGGATATGACAGGGGGTGTGGACTTTAATTCAGAGGCTAGCCCGGTAATTGACGGTCAAGTGGAAGGAAAATTTCTGGATGATAACACCTATGCATGTATTTTCCGTTATGATTTGGCTGAAGCCGCAAAAGATTATACGGAATATAATGAGAAATACAATGAAATGACACAGCAGGTAATGGATGAGATGGGAATAACTCAGGCGGACTTAGATGATCAGACGGATGAAGGTTATGCGCTGCTGGAAGAGTTTATCAATAAAGTATCTGAGCGTGGTGGAGCATATCAGAAGTACATTAAAGAAATTGATATTCCAGATACCTTTAACCTGCATCTGGATATTACCAAGGTAAGAGGACTGGAAGCAAACTATCAGTGGTCAGAAGAGGATGAGAAAAAATATGGAAGGGATGCCGGTTACTACAAATATGAAGGTGACTGGAGCTTCGATATCCCGGTTACGGTAGATGATTCCCAGACAGAAGTATTGGAACTCAATGATACAAACGATGCAGGTATTGGACTTAAATCGGTGATTCGTACTCCATATGAATTGACGGTAAATGAACTTTATAAGGAAGGTTCCAACAGTGATTGCTTTATGGTAGCTCTTGATGCCAATGGAAACACACTTCCGTACAATGAGTCTACTGGAAACTGTAATAACTTCGCAATTCAGGACAGAGATATTTCTACGGTAGACATTTATTTTCTGGATTATGTCCAGTATATGGATGAACTGAAAGGTCAGCAGAATTTTGATAATCCTACGAAAGAGGATGGACAAAAATGGAAAAAACTTCTGGAGGAGAATGCGAAGTACCATAAGACATTGCATTTTGACAATGACAATGTAAAAAACTAGTACAGAATCGCGTTAATTATTAAGTAATATCCCTATGGAAATTTTTCACAATATATGGCATAATCAAAAGAAAAATCAAGGAGATCATTCATATGCCATTTGTTGCTGCACCTGTTAAAATACCAGAAGACATCCACCACATTCTTTCCAAATTTTCAAAAAGCAGAACCTTACCAGCCCGTCAGGTACAACGTGCCAAAATGATCCTGCTGGCGGCTGATGGTATGAACAATATGCAGATATCGACTCGGGTAGGTCTTGGACAGGATTCTGTCAGCAAGTGGCGGGGGCGTTTCCTTAAAGCTCTTCCCCTTTTGCAGGAGATTGCTGAAAAGGACCGTTCCCATCTGGAAGATGCTGTTTCTTCTTTCCTTAATGACCGCCCACGTCCGGGACAGCCAGCTCATTATACAGACGAGCAGATCATCAAGATCCTTGAGATTGCCTGCCGTGAGCCACAGGAATTTGGATATGAGGTCAGTCACTGGAGTCTCAATCTGCTTGTGAACGCCGTAGTAAAGGAAGGGATTGTGGAGTCCATATATGCAAAAACAGTAAGCCGTTTTTTAAAATATGGGGGAAATCCACCCGCATCTCATCCGTTACTGGCTTCATTCCTCCGAGAAAACAGATTCTCCGGAAACTTTTGCGGAGAAAGTGAATGAGATCTGCACTGTTTACCACGAAGCAGAGACAGTCCATGAAAATGGCGGACATACAATCTCCGTGGATGAAATGACAGGCATTCAGGCATTGGAACACAAATATCCGGATAAACCTGTAATTCCCGGGAAAGCAGTCCATATGGAATTTGAATATATCCGTCATGGAACGGTCAGCTTCATCGGTTTTTTTGATGTTGCTACAGGACGTATGGAAAAACCATATTTAAACAGTACACGTACAGAGAAAGATTTCGTTGAAGCCATACGTGCATTGATAGAAACAGATCCTGAGGCACCATGGACATTTGTCTGTGATGGTTTAAATATACACAAATCCGAAAGTCTGGTACATTTTGTTGCCGGGCAGTGTGGATTATCCGAAGATCTGGGCAGTAAGGGAAGATCCGGGATATTAAAAAACCAGGAAAGCCGCGCAGAATTTCTGCATCATAAAGACCATAGGATACGGATCGTATATACACCAAAACATTGCTCATGGATGAATCAGATTGAAATCTGGTTTGGCATTATAAACCGACGTCTTCTTAAAAGAAAAAGCTATCGATCTATAGAGGAACTAAAAGCGAGTATCCTGCGCTTTGTAGAGCAATATAACGTTATGGCAAAGCCTTTTAAGTGGACTTATAAAGGTGTGCCTTTGACAGTTTGATATTACTTAATTATTAATGCAACCATGTACTAGTGTGCTGGGCAGGATGCTGTCCTAGAAATGATAAAAGCGGCCGCAAAATCAAATCCACTCGGATCTCCCGTGCTGGTTCTTATTTTAAACCAGTTTTGATGCAAGTTGCAAATGCTTTAATCAAATCTAAGAAACATCCTGAATTTATTACACGTTATAAGCGCATTAAAGCACGCCGTGGTCACAAGAAAGCCATCATTGCCATCTGTCGTATGATTCTGACCGCTATCTGGCATATACTCACAGATTTAAAACCGTATACTCCTGAAGGTTTTCTTGAATCTCGTCCTGTGAAAAAAGAAAAGATTCTTACCATTTCACAGGCACTTAATCTTCTTAAGTTACGAGGATATGTCATAAAAGACGCTCCTCTTCCAACTTCCTGATTAGGTGTTGCGTTAATATTTAATTTTTAAAACCAGCTAATTAGGTGGTTTGTTTGCTATGCTCTTCTTTTTTGGGGTGCCCTCTACTTTCTTGTTTCAAACTTTAGTCCTCCTTAATGTTTTCCTTTGATGAAGAAAATTATATCACTTGTATATTTTTACTCATATAATTCCTTTTACGCTATATACTTTGCATATATAATTTTTTTTACATATTTCATTTCATAAAATAATATCTATAACTGAGCAATTAAAATCACAATAAATACAGCTAAAAGAACAGAAAATAAAAAGAGAATTTGTTGCTTCTTTACAACTCAAGTTATTTTTTAAGCAACAAACTCTCTTTTATTTCTTACCAATCTATTTTATTCTTCTCCAATTCCTTCACCACATCTTCAAATCCCATAAAGTGAGATGCCTTAACCAGAACGGTATCTCCCTTCTGTAATCGTGAACTTCCTGAAAAAGTAACACTCAAATTGCCCTTTTCTCATCAAAACAGTCCAAAATCTAATTTATTTCATCCTCAGAACAGATAAATGCCATGATCTCTTCATATGTTTTTGTACTGTTTTCAACAGCTTTGAGCAGTTCTTTTTTCTTCTCTTCGTTCCTTTTTGCATAAAGATCTTTCAGTTTCATCATTTCGGAATCATACTTTTCTTTTACTTTTAATACCGTCTCTTCCTGCTTCTTTATCTGCTCTTCCAAAAATATCATTTTTCTCGGTCTTGCCATATATTATTTCCCCTCTTCTGCATATTTTTCAAGCAGTCTGCTCAATCCTACAGCTTTGTCCTGTATCTGGTCTGCATCCATATCAAATGCTTTTAAGATTATTTTCTGGGTTGCTGTTACTGCATGATCCATACAGTATTTTCCATCTGTCTGACGGACCAGCTCTATCTTTTCCAGTTCACGGATCGCTGCCGGAACAGTCATATAATTCGGCTTTTTGTCAAGCTTTTTCACTTCATCTTTCAGCAGGACATACATCCTGCTCCTTACTATCAGCGCTACAAATTCCACGAAGATCTTCGCACTTGCAGTCTCATCTGACTGTACCCGCAGGCTCCTGTTCCCAAGATAACTCTTATCTCCCCTGAACATTTTTTCTGATACATCCCTGCTCTTATACAGTTCCAAAGCTTCTTCCGCTGTCATCTGTTTTGGCGTTACTATCACAAAATATCCGCACAGATCGATCACTTCTATCCTCTCCCTTGCACATATGATCGTTCCATCATCCTCATGTATTTCAAGTTTAAAATACTTCTTATATCCATCCCCTACGGTCGCTTTTTCTCCCTTTAAACTATTAAGATATTTCGTCATCCGGTCTATTTTTGCCTCTATTTGTTCATGTTCCACACACGCTTTCTGGTCTGAATAATAAATATGAAAATATCTTTCTTTTTCATCTGATATATAGAGTTTTTTCTTTATTGTCTTTCTAAATGTCTTGTACTTCCGTATATTGTATTTACGAATGTTCTCAAATTCTCCTTTGTTTTCCAGGATCATCCGCCTGACAGATTCACTCATCCCCTTTACCATGATCACAAAAGTCAGTACCACCAGCTCTGCTGGTGGTTTGTGTTTGCCCTTCCAGGGCACATTGCATTTCCGCCTGAAGGCGGTCTAACAAACCATTCCTTTAGTTACTGGTGGCCGCTTAAAAGCGGCTCTTTTTTACTTTTCTGAGTCCCCTTCTAAGCGATCTCTTTCATATTGTTCTTGTATATATTGTTTTATTGTTTCTTCATTAACGTTACCTACCGTTTCACAATAGTATCCTCTTGCCCAAAAGTGACGATTATTTCTGTCTCTATATTCTGGATGTCTGTCGAATATCATTAATGCACTCTTTCCTTTGATTCGACCTATTGTTTTTGACACATTTAACTTCGGCGGCATCGATACATACATATGTACATGTTCTGGAAGAGTTGCTGCTTTTAATATTGTTACTCCTTCCATTTTACATACTTTTCCTAATATCTCTCCTACATCTTTTCGTAACTTTCCAAACATCACTTTTCTTCTGTATTTTGGAATAAATACAATATGGTACGTGCAATTATATCTACTATGTGCTAAACTTTGATTATCCATGGATACCTCCGTTGTCTTTTATGTGGTTTGCTAGACCCACATTCATTGTACAACGGAGTTTTTTAATTTGATACTACATTTATCGCCCCTTGCGTCCACGAGTCTCCCCAGCTCTGCTGGGGGTTTGAGATTGTTTCAATCATAAATTTATTCTGTACCTTTTGCTTATTAGGGTATATAGGATATTTCAACAGACGCTTATAACAATCCACTGTATATTTTTAAATCTTCATCCTTAAACACATTAAAGATTACCTCTTTTATTCTGCTGTCTTTGTTAAGATACTGCTTTACAGTATTCGTTGCAATCTCGGCAGCTCGTTGCTGTGGAAAACGGAATACACCTGTAGACAAACAACAGAATGCAATAGATTCCACACCAGTATCAGCTGCAAGCTTTAGGCACTCTGTGTAGCAGCTTGCCAACAGGTCTTCATCTTCTTTTGTGACTTTCCATTGTATAATAGGTCCTACCGTATGAAGAATATATTTTGTCGGAAGATTGTATCCCGATGTTATCTTTGCTTTGCCGGTCTCTTCTTCATGCCCCTGCTTTGCCATAATTTCATGCATTTTCAGACGAAGTTCCATTCCAGCATAAGTATGAATAAAGTTATCAATACAGGCATGCATCGGTGAAAAACAACCAAGCATCTGTGAGTTACACGCATTCACGATCGCATCACATTTCAAAGTGGTAATATCCCCCTGCCAGATATATAATCTCGAATCGGATTTTACAGGTGCAAGCGTGTCAACATCTGTGATTCCACGCTCTATATTTCTTTCTGTAAGATACTCATCCTGTATTTTCAAAAAATCATTACTGATTGGTCTTGGCGGTCTGACATTCATAAGTGAGCGGAGCAGATTTTCCTGCCCCTGCCTATCCGTAGGAATGTTCTGTCTGCCAAACGGTATTTCTTCTTTTAAAAGATACTGAATCAGATATTCTCTTCGCTCATCCTGTGTCATAATACCAGCCCCCTTATATCAGTAATTGCCTTTGCCATATCACCGTCAATACCGATTGCACGTTCCCCGAAGCTTTCCGGAACTACCGCTTCATCCATATTCAGGCGTATCAAACTATAAGACGAGTTCTCCCTCACCATCTTTTCAAAAGGGAAACGTATAATAATCGGCGTATTAAATCCAACTCCAAGTTCCAAAAGAACAACCTTTTTATCTTTATTCTGTTCCAGAAAACCCGCATACCTGTCGGCTGCCTCATGCCACGCTTCATCTTCCACAAAATAATTATCACAACGGAGATTCATAGCCATATTGCCGCCACACACCGGACATTTTGGTACAAGTTCTGATGGAATCAGGCAGTCTCTTCTTGCTTTATCCATTTTACGAAACAGGTCTTTTGCATCGTAAGTCTTTGGATGACAGGCTTTCTGGCACTGGATTTTCCCATAATCTCCCTGTGTTGCAAATATTCTTTGTGCATCGAATCCCGCTTTATAAAACTGATGATCCACATTGGTTGTAAGTACAAAATATTCTTTGTTCTTTACAATATCATAAAGCTCTGTATAAAGCGGCAATGCCGGAGGATCAAAGCGGTTCATCAATGCATGTTTTGACCAGTATCCCCACTTTGCCTCCTCAGACGGATATGGATAAAATCCGGCTGCATACATATCTGTCATGTAGTGCTCACCGTATTTTTTTATAAATTCTGCAAAATTGTCTGTAAACCTTTTACCACCATATTGGATTCCCGCAGCTGTCGATGCCCCGGCTCCTGCCCCGATTATAATACAGTCTGTATTTCTTATATTCTTTGCTGCCCTGTCAATCTGGTCTTCATATGCATCCTTTTGGAATACATAATCCCTTTCCGGAGTACTACATAAAAATTTTCTCCAGTCAGCATGCCCTTTTCTGATTTTCTTAAAAATCATAATGAACCTCTTTTCTCAATACACTGCTTCGGACAAATTTCTGCACATCTTCCGCAATGCAGACAATGATTATGGTTGATAGTAACCGGAACTGAAGATATATCAATGCATTTTTGCGGACATACAGAGTAACACAGTTTGCATCCAATACATTCTTTTCCAATAAAATACCCTGTCTGAACTGCCTCGGTTTTTCCAATTGTTATAGTATCCCTCACAATATTTGATGGATTGCTGATATCAAAATACTCTCCCTGTGCCTCATACAGCCGAAACACTTCGATTGCGTCTTTCGTATCTTCCCGGATAGATTTTCTTCATATATGGATTTTTTTCAAACATAATACAAGTTCTTTTTTCCGATGTTCTTTATTTTTCCACGCAGAGACACCGCAATTTTGTCTTTGTTGCGGATATTGCCACATACTGCTGCTCCATTAACTGGTCATAAAATGTTTTTCCCGTTGCTGTAAGGAAATACACACCTTCTTCATCATAGTACATCATATCTATGATTCTTGTCTGAGGATGTCCATCTGAACCTTATCGTTGCAACTGTTGTTGAATGAATTTCATCCACCAGAAGTTTAAGATAATCCATTTTTGTCATTTCAAGTCTCTCCTTTCAGTATCGGTGTAAGTTTTTATATATCATCATGGCAATTGCTCCAATCACCAAGCCTTTTAAGATATTAAACGGCAATGCATTTGAATAGCACAACGTCCAGCTTGGTCTTAATAAATGGCAGAAATTCGCCAAATGATGCAATCAGCTGATCCAGCGGCATAAATGTTTCAAACAGTGGAAGTAGTATAAAATAATTTACAATCGCTGCTGCTATTCCCATAACTACACTTGAAATAACACATGCCCACATCGCCATTTTCCTAGAGCAATCCTTTAAAATAATGCATCTTAATTCAGCCCATCAGAGTGTGAAATCCTGCGTCAGATATCCTTGTCCTTCGCACTCTGCTGAACTGTCTTGATTGCATTATTTTATGGAATTGCTATAAATTTTTTCTTGTTTTAATAGTTGCTGTATTGTTACTCATAAATCTCCTTTTTGTGAGATATGCCTGAATTTAAAACAGCCCGCAGGACGGGATTTCCTGCGGGACTTGTTTTATCATATCTTCTCTCATCCGGACTTTACCGTCGGTTATGGAATTGCACCATATCAGCTTTTGCTCGCAGACTATACTGCCGGTCAGGAATTACACCTTGCCCCGAAGACTGTAATTTTTTCTGTTGATTACCTATTATTAAAATTCATAAGGTGGATTTCCAGAGAAATCTGCGATTACACCATGAGGATTTTCAAGATAGAATACCTCAAAAATAGGATTATCTGCTGTCTGGTACTGTCCCTTAACGATAGGGTTATTCATGCATCCTTCCTTTACACTCTTGTTGTCCTCAAATACTGCTTTACCATGAATACGAATCCATGCATATTCTGGCGAAGAAACAGAAACTTCTACTTCAGGATTTGCTAACATATCCTTGTAAACATCCTTTGTGTTGTTTGTACAGAACCAAAGCTTTCCATCCTGCTCAAAGCAGAACATGAATGGACGGCATTTTGCCTTTCCATCTCTTCCGACTGTTGCTAAATACTGAACTGGATTTTTCTGTAAAAATTCTACTACTTTCTGCATTTTAAATTACCTCCTTAATTTGTTGTAACATTGCTTGTTACATCTCATGTTTGTACTATATCATTTGTTTGATGTAATGTCAATAGTTACATCATTTTTTTGTAACTTTTTTGTTACAACTTCCTTTAACGGTTTTACATTGATTACAACAAATGAAAAAGGCTTCGGAAATTGTGATGATATAATCACTCATCCGAAGCCTTCTGTAGGCTACTCTTCCTCTGTATACACTGCAATATCTTTTTTCACATCAGCAAGTGTCATTTCTGAAAGTTTTTCCTCCATGGCCCTCTGTACTTCTAACAGTCTCTTATCAAGAACATGGTGAATATTCTTTCCTACCGGACATTTCTGATTGGGATTTTCATGAAAATGAAACAGTTCTTCATCTGGTGCACATTCCACTGCTTTATACACATCAAGGAATGTAATCTGCTCCAATGGTCTGGTAATTGTTACACCGCCTGTCCCTCTTGCAACTTCAATAAGACCAGCAGCCTTTAATTGTTGCAATATTTTACGAACAATCACCGGATTAGTTCCAATGCTTGCTGCCATAAAATCACTAGTCATCTTCTGATCCGAAAATGTATCTATACAGGCAAACATATGGATTGCCATTGTAAATCTGCTTGAAATCTGCATTATAAACACCTCTCTTTGACAGTAATCATATCAAAAAACAGATGTAATTTCAATGGTTACATTGTTGTTCACCACTTTACAACTTTTTTCATAAAAAAATATCGTACAGGGCTTTCTGATGTATAATGAGTTTGACCAAAACATTACAAAGGAAAGTGACCCTGTTTCTGCTGATACTATCCATATTGACATTGTAATCCGCACATTCCATCCGGTTTCTGTATCATCATTTTTTATCCAGAATAACAGAAAAATCACTGAATGCATTTTACTATGCATGTTCCTATGCAAAGATTGATTATTCCAGATTTATGAATATCACTGCCCGGATTGCCTTGAAACTGATACCGGATTTCTTGCAGACACAGCCGGTATTTCTGTGTGTTGATGATACGATGGTATCCAAATTTGGCACAAAATTTGAAAATGTTTCAAAATTGTTTGACCATACCGCACACAACGGCTCCAACTATCTGAATGGTCACTGCTTTGTGAGTGTCATGCTCTGCGTGCCCGTTTGGAATGGGGATAAGGTATCTTATCTTTCCGTTCCGCTCGGTTATCGCATGTGGCAGAAAAAAGAATCTATAGCAATCCTCGTAAATAATGCATTTAAGACAGTTCAGCAGCGTGCGAAAGACAAGGAAGATATCTGCAGGCGTGCTGACGCACGACAAGGATATCTGACGCAGGATTTCACACTCTGATGGGCTGGATTAAGATGCATTATTTTAGAGGATTGCTATAAAATCAATTGGATATTCACAATCCACTTCACTGCTTCATTTTATTATCTGGGGGAGTTGCTAGAGTTATACATACTACTGCTCATTGCCGCTCCTGTCGCTGCTTCCTCTTCACATTCTGCCAGAACAAGTTCTGCCTTAAACATATCCTCAATAATTTCGCACAGTACCGGATTTTTTCTCAGTCCATTCCCTGAACCAATCATGCGTCTGATTTTTATACCAGTTTCTTTCTGAATAGTCGTATACATCTGATACAATTCTGTACTCATTCCCTTCAGAACACCATAGCAGATACTTCCTCTGGCATCCTGCCATGTATATAACGGACTGACACAATTTCCTTCTTTGTCAACATAGACAATTCCATGCATCTGCCTGTGAGCCCAATCCGCTCAACATGCGGATACTTCTCAAGGAAATAATCCAGCAGATTCACTGCTCTTTCTACAATTTCTTTTGCATACTGTATTCTTTCCCATTCATTTCCGGTTTCGATAAAGCAACCGTTCTCTACAGTTTTTGCCTCCAGAATCTTTGCCTGTCCGTTTTCCTCTTTTTCCAGAACAATACCGCTTATCGTTGTTGTCCCAATGTCAATCCCCGCCGTTTTCACAGTCCAAACTCTTCTGCCAGTTTCTTAAACTCCGACAGGGAATTAATAATAGTATCATAAGATACACAATAAGCCAGTCTCACATAACCCGGGCAGGCAAAGGAACTTCCCGGAACCATGAGAATATTATATTTCTTTCCAGCTTCGCAGAACGCTTTTTCATCTACTACCGGTGATTTCACAAAAAGGTAGAATGCACCCTGGGGTTTGATGCACTCGAATCCGCATTCTTTCAATCCGTTATATAACGCCAGACGGTTCTTATCATATGCAGCTACATCCACTTCTGCATCTACACATTTGGCAATCACCTTCTGCATCAGGGATGGGGCATTGACACATCCGATAGTACGGTTGGCAATAGCCGCTGCAGTAATAAGTTCTTCGCTGCCATCTGCCTCATCCGGAATTACCAGATAACCAATACGCTCTCCCGGAAGGGACAGAGATTTACTGTAAGAATAACCAACAATAGTATTGTCATAATATTTTGTCAAATACGGAACCTCTACACCGTCATAAGCCAGCTCTCTGTATGGCTCGTCAGAGATCAGATAAATCACACTTCCAAATTCCTGCTGTTTTTTCTCAAGAATTACTGCCAGCTTCTTAATGGTTTCTTCGGAATATACAACACCAGTCGGATTGTGCGGTGTATTTACGATCACTGCTCTTGTCTTTGCTGTAATCTTCTGCTCAAACTCCTCAAGATTCGGCTGAAATGTAGTAGTATCCGGAGAGATTTCCACAAGCTTGCCATCAAAATTGCGCACATATGCACCATATTCCAGAAAGTATGGTGCAAAAACAATCACTTCTTCCTCTGGATTCAGGATCGTCTTGAAAATCACATTCAGACCACTGGCTGCACCAACCGTCATAATCAGATTCTTCGCCGCAAATTTAGTTCCAAAGCGGCGATTCAGAGATTCCGCAATCGTCTGGCGCACATCCTCAAATCCTGCATTACTCATATAACCATGAAGCACTGTCGGCTCCACTTCGTTCACCAGATCAATAATAGCCTCCTTCACACACTCCGGTGCCGGAACACTGGGATTCCCAAGACTGAAATCATAAACTTTATCCGCACCGTAAATGGCTCTGAGACGGTTTCCCTCCTCAAACATCATACGGATGGCTGAATTATTTTTTACATAAGGTTTCATTTTTTCTGCTATCATAACACATTCGCTCCTGTCCAAATAATCCCGGTGGCAAACCACCGAAATTCAGAATAATATTGCAACTGTCCAATTTCTCTTGCAGTGCATAATTTATCTCTATTTTAACCTTATCATGGTAAAGTGTCAATGTGCGACAATATACTATATTCCATCTTTTTAACTGAAGCCAAGTGGATAAGATCATCCACTTCGCTACACAGTTATTCAGAAGGAATGTTTGCGCTCCTCCAGTAACAAAATGTCAATCGTTTTTTAATCACCTTTTCCCGAAAATGGGCAAAAAAATAGAGCATATAGGGTATTTTCCCACATGCTCTGCCTCCATATTAAATTTTTCACTGTACAACTTGAAGTTATCGTCTTGTTCCATTCTTATCAAAATTCTTTTTTAATGCTATTTCTGTTGGGAGAATAGATCCAATTAAAGGAATAAGTTGAACACCACAGATAATTCCGCCTATACTCCCAACACAATCTTCATTTTTTCCAATTACTAAAAGCATGAATATTACTGTTATCGGCAACATAACCATTCCACAGACATACCAAACTTTACCACAATATTTATGAGCAAATTCCCATGTGTCTTTGTTCTTCATAGACATCGAAGTCCGATATCCAAATACTGAATTTATTTCCTTTGGAGCCTTTTTCATAAAATATCTTCCAAAACCAATCATCGCAAATGGAAGAAGTAAATCCATAATCAACATAAAAATCCAAAACCCCATTGTAAACCTCCTTTACTACAACTTCCGATTTCTCAGTTTCAAAAAGCTGAAATTGTTCGAGCTTTTCAAATACTAACGTACCTAATTCTGTTCAATAATTGATTTATAGTAGTTACCAAAGTCAGCAAGAGAATTAACAATTGGAAGCATTTTTGTTCCGAGTTCCGTTAAGCCGTATTCAACTCTCGGTGGCTGCTCATGGTAATCGTGGCGATATGCCAGTCCATCACTCATCATTTGTCTTAAACTCTCTGTCAAAACCTTTTGTGAAATACCATCTATACTTCGTTGTAGCTCATTGAATCTCCATGGACGCTCTTTCAAGTTACGCAAAATCAGCAGTTTCCATTTTCCTCCGATAAGAGATACTGCTGTTGCAACTGGGCATTCCGGTAATTCTTCTTTTGCTCGCATAATTCTCACCTCCGAGTCTATTGTAACACATTCATTTTTGAGTGTACAGTTACAAAAAGGTGCGTACTTGTTTTTGTATGTGTCTCACACTATACTAATACCAAGCAACCAGAAACTACAAATTAACTATGGAGGTATTATTATGGCAAATTACACAAAAACAACTATTGGAAAGGAAAACCGAATTGAGCTGCATGAAAAGTTGTCTTTAACAGGTGCAGAAATCAGTTTAAACGAACTACCTGCAGGAGCAAATGTCCCATTTGTTCATTCTCATAAAGAAAATGAGGAAATCTATGGAATTCTTTCAGGTAACGGCAAAGCCATAATTGATGGAGAAGAAATCAGTCTTTCAACTGGAGACTGGCTAAAAATCGCACCTGCTGCAAAGCGTCAGTTTTTTGCATCCGATATTTGCGGAATTACTTATATCTGCATTCAGGTAAAAGAAAATTCTCTGGAACATTTTACAACAGAGGATGCCGTAATCGGCTAATTAAAAGTATTTATTTACAAAAATGCACAGTTCCCGATAAGCTAAGAACTGTGCATTTCTCTTTCTTAAATTTTACGATTTCTCAATTTTTATATAAGAAGTTATGGCTTTAACTTCCTCCAAATAATCAGCTTTAGGATAATACATACGACCACCAAAACTGCCACCAAGGCACCATCCAACAGCAACTCTGTGTACCACGGTGCAGACTGCATGGCATATAAATTTGGATAGGTTTTAAAGTGCCAGAACTTATAAATTCCGAACCCAATGAAAACTCCTATGAATGAACCAATAACGATGTTTAAAAAACAATTCAACTTTCTCAGCATAGCAGTCCCCCCTCCAAATTAGAATTTCTGGATGAGTATAATATGCGGAAAATAAACTTAACTCCATCTTAAATATAGTGCTGAGTTTCACTGCTATTCTTTAACACCATTTTCACCACACCAAGCAATGCTGCAAATAAAACACCTGCAACCGGCCATACAATCCATGTAATATCCCAGCTCATCGTCCAGAAGCTCCATGCAAGGTAAATCGCTGTAGTCAAGCACCAATATACACCAGAAAACGTGTCCGTCTTTTTCTTAAACAGTTTTTCTTCTTTTGTATATTCGCCTTCCTGAAGAAGGGTATCGTAACTGCTTTTTACCACCCCAACACGAACCAACAGATTCACTCCTATTGCAAGTATGAATAGCAGCAATCCAACGGAAACACCACAGTAATAGTCAGACGCTTCCATGGCTCCGGCAATAATTGTCGGAATCACTGCCAGTATACAAAGCACTACCCCAACAGCTGTTCCTCTGATAAAAATCGGTTCATAGGAATCTTTTTTTTCTCGTACCATTCCAGATACACCATACTCTGTTTCAAAGCATTCTTTTTCAAAATGTTCCATATGCGATTCACGCATTCCATATGTAATAAACAAAAAGACAGCTGCCGCAACCATTCCAAGCAAAAAAACACATCCAAATACTGTTGCCAGAGATTCCGAAACATGAAATACGCCATCTTCTGCCATTGTCACAAGAATAATCAATAATATTGGACTTGAGATACACATACTTGTTGCGTTTGCCACTACTTTGGATCCATTTCTTTTCATGTCAAGAAATTCATTTGCATTCTCCATAGTTACTTTTTTCAACGGTTCTGCATAGCTTTCAGTACTTTCGCGATAGGTGATATTTTCTGCTTTCATTTCATCTTTTAATAGATAATCTGTACTAACACCAAATAGCTCCGACATCTGTAAAATTCTTTGCAAATCTGGAACAGCCCCTGCACTTTCCCACTTAGATACTGCCTGTCTGGATACGCCCAACTGATTGGCTAGTTCTTCCTGTGACCATCCATTCTTTTTTCTTTCCTCTGTAATCTTATCAGCTAAAATCATTTTTTCCTCCTTTTGCAGATTTTATGAGCTAAATATAACAATTTTACTGTTTGCATTCCACCATTTCAGGCTGTAAATCTGTCAACCAGCAGTTGCAAATCACAAAAGGACTCGATAAATCCCTATTTTCCAGCAATACAAGCAGGAAATTATTTATCATCTGTATTGTTTTCCTTTTTCTTATGAGTCGAACCTAAACAAAGAAATGAGGAACCAAGACATAACCATACTATAGCCATAGAATTTTCATTTCCACTCGTAAAGCCAATAGCTGACGCTATGAAAAACAGAACTGATGCAATATAAAATAAGATTGATTTGTTTATTCCTTTTTTCATAAATAAGAATCTCCTCCAAATCCCGATTTCTCAGTTTCAAAAACTGGAATTTTCAAATTAGTCTTTGCAAATAACCTTTGAACCTTCACCATCAATTACAATTCCCTGACGGTTGTTAATCGGGCATAGATTCAAATCCGAAAACTCAGTCATTATTTTCTCGGTAACTTTCTTAAATGGTGCTGTAAGATAATGCGGAAGAACATAGAAATCAATCAAATCAAGCCCTGCATCATCTTCTTGTGAGTAGTCCTCTGGCTTTTCATCCATTTGCTCGATATATTGGATGCTTGGAGCGCATATAATTGCGCCTGCCGACTCGCCGATCATCAATTTTCCATTTGCCAATTCCTTTTTCAGTAGCCCATCAGTTCCCGTTTTACGGAGCTGGTCCATAAGAAAGAAAGAATTTCCGCCGGTAAAATATATCACATCTGCTTCTTCAAAAACAGACTGTATCGTTGAATAAGCCTCCGTTGAAATATCAATTTCAGTTACGATTGCTCCCAACTTTTTGAATAATTTTCGAGCCGAGCCGACATAACCGGTGTAGCCTTCACGCAGTGAAGCTGTTGGAATAAATGCGACTTTCTTATTTTCAATTTCTTCCTTTATCAGACTTCCTACACTTGAAAAGTGCGAACATAAAAATAGTTTCATCAATATTCTCCTTTATAAATTCTAATTTACACATATGAAATATAGGCTTATAATCTTACCATTCATTTATGGCATACAAAATAGCAAGTCTTACATTTTTTAACAACTCAGAAGATAGAGTTTCTGTATCTTCAGATAACCCTTTTTGTGAGCCATATATGCTGGGCTATCATTCCACGAACCCATTGCTCCAAAAACATCCGAAATACTTGCAGCTTCGAACATTTGAAGATTTTGCTGTGGAATTGGTGGTAAACTCAAACCATACTTTTCATCTGGATATTCGCTATAGCCATCTAAAAGGTTTATAGCAGAAGTAAAAATATTAGCAAAATTTTCACACTCAATTTTTTTAGCCAATTCTTTAATCGATAATAATACATCTCGAAATGAGTTAATGTTATTCTCAAAATATGGTTTTTTTGATGGTGGATTAGTCCACTCATGCTCTGAATATAGAATATTCCATTTTTTTTGCATAGAGTCAAATTGCCAATCAGCAGTAAAGTATGTTACTTTTCCGCTTTTGTAAAAACACAAAATGGAACTTTCTGTTGTATTTGAAAATCCTAAAAATTGTCTATCCTTTACTGAATATGGACATAGCAACTTTATATCCTGTATCCCACTTTTCTTTATTTGTTCAAACCACAATGAAACATTAGAAGCGGTATATTTTTCTGTCCTTAAAAATTTCTTTTGAGGTAAAAAGATAAATTCAATTTTATTCTCATATTCTAATTGAGAAAATCTAATTGGTTCTGATAATTGCAACGCTTTTTTGCTCGTCGCTACAATAGATGCAATTTGAAACATTTGTCCATTCATCATTTCGCCTCCTCTTAATATGAATAATACTGTTCTTTCAAAAATTCCAATTTTTCTGTTTCCATCCCGACCTCATCTTCTTGCCCTGCGGACAAGAAGCATCTCTCGCTTTGCTCAGTCTATTCTCGTTCTTATAACTCTTTTTATACCGGCAGACTCTAGTATTCAGCCAAACGTTTTTGCTAAATACTCATCTATTTCCGCTCTTGAATGAAAAACATAGATGTTTTTTTGATTTTTATATTTTCCCAACAATTCATATACGATCGGCAATTCATGTTTGGGGAAATCAAGAATCCATTGTCTAAATTCGTCATCAAATTTTGTTTCTATCCATGGCATATCTACACGTTGTTTACCTATACGTGATTTTGCTCCAGCCAGACACTCCTCTACCGGAAGATCCAGTAAAAATATAGTTTCACATGCTTGAATGCGCATTTCAAGTGTTCTTCCATAGTTGCCGTCAATAATCCATTCGCTTCCCGAAAATTATTTCTTTTAATTTGTCGTCAAACGTATTTCTGTCGACATTTGTTTTGTCCGGCTTATGCCATAACATATCAAGATAATATAAAGGTAAGTGAGTTTTATTCACTTAATCTTCTTGCGAATGTACTTTTTCCCGCACCCAGACAGCCGATTATGATTACCTTTTGAAACATAAAACCTCTTTTATCAATCGGAATAAACCAATGCAATCTTTTTCCATTTTCTGATCTTTGTTCTGAAAGTTCCGAAAGGGGGCGACCGTATTGATGTGAATAAACTTGTAAACTTCTCACACCGCTGTTTTGTGGCATCATCCGCCCACTTTCTCATATGTGGCTGAAACAACTCTTGCTCGCTCATTGAATCGATCATTGTATGGATCGCTGTAATATTTTCTTTCAATCTATCTTTCAATTCCGTTAACGATAAATGTGAATATGTATCTGTAAACCATTGATATAAATCCCCCAGCTGATTCCATTTAAACATTTCGGACGGTGTTTTCACTTCAATCCCATGCTTCTCCTCATCTTCCCATTTTAAAACTAACGTTGTCCATCCAACTTGATAAGCAAGATTTTCTGCCGGAGTTCTGTCCACTTCCATTACTCTCTTATCTTTTAAAGATTCCGGAATATTATCAAATTCGGAAATATACTTTTCAAAACTTTTATCTATCTCATTTTTTAGCTCCGCTTTATCCTGATATGTTCTCAAATTATTTCCTCCCCGCTTATCTCTTTAACACAAATTCCTGAACGGGACTTCCAAATTCTTCTGTTAACTTTCCCTCGACAAACCCCATACGCTTATAGAATGCTCTCGCAGCAATTCCTTCCGGCACACCGTCACGATAAGTCGTAACAAATATGTCTTTTGAGGAATCCAGTTTCGTGAACATATAAGACAAC
>ENA-OQAB01000154-OQAB01000154.1-human-gut-metagenome-genome-assembly--contig:-NODE-154-length-39800-cov-4.448391_pt1 | contig 39800 bp, 41 predicted proteins | sample MGYA00242490_ERZ504517 | MGnify/ENA primary metagenome ERZ504517 (study PRJEB26092, sample SAMD00036298) | human gut metagenome | host: Homo sapiens | study: EMG produced TPA metagenomics assembly of...
ACGGAATCGCTTGCACAGCACACCTTTTGCCATGCTGTTTTATCTTCTGGAACATTTGAGATATTATGACGATTAATGTCAAAAATGAACCATTATACAAATGATACGATCTGTCACACATTTTTGAGAAGACCTTTTATGAACTGAAAGGCAAGACATGGGGAATCATTGGTCTTGGAAATATCGGTCGAAGAGTTGCCTCCATTGCAAACGCATTCGGAGCAAACGTGATTTACTCTTCACCTTCAGGCGCGGCTCCTCAAGAAGGTTTTCATCAAGTTTCCCTTGATCTGCTCCTTGAGACTGCCGACATTGTATCCGTACATGCACCGTTAAATAAGTATACGGAAAATCTCATCGATTTTTCGGCATTTCGAAAAATGAAGAAAAGCGCTATTTTCTTAAATCTTGGTCGCGGTCCGATCGTCGTGGAGAAAGATTTGAAACGGGCACTGGAAACAGACGAAATACGAGCTGCCGGTCTAGACGTCCTGTCTGAAGAGCCCATGTGCACAGACAATCCGCTCCGCGGCTTTTCTGACAGTAACCGCCTTCTTATTACACCTCATATCGCATGGGCAAGTATCGAAGCGAGGACAAAATTAATGAACATTATTGCAGAACAGATCAAAGAGTTCTTCAGCCTATAAGGCCTGAAGAACTCAGACTGTCTTTCCCGCTACAAGTTCCGGCTGGATTGTGCAGGAAGAATATGCATCTGTCTTCTCGATCAGACTTGTCAAAAGCTGTACACTGAACATCGCAACAAGTTCCGGTTTATTGTCGATCGTTGTAAGTGTCGGCTCACAGATCCTTGCATATTCTGAATTATTGTACCCTGTCACAGCCACGTCTTCCGGAATCCGGTAACCTTCCTGCAAAAGTGCTTTCACTGCACCTGCCGCTGTAATATCTTCTCCACAGACCAATGCTGAGAATTTCTTTCCGCTTTGGATCAGCTCTCTGACTGCCCGCATTCCGCCTTCCAGATCAGATGTTGTATGTAATACCTTCTTCTTTGCCTCAGCAATTCCGGCACGCTGCAGTGTATCGACAAATCCTTCCCATTTGAGCCGGGCACTGACGGTATCCATATCCTTTACATAATAGATATCTCTGTGTCCTTTTTTGAGCAATTCATTTACCGCAAGTGCAATTCCATACTTATCGTCTACAAGAACCGAATAGGAATTAGCCATTTCCAGCTTTCCATTTGCCAAAACAACCGGAACCGTCCGCAGAAGCTTTTTAATTTCTGGTTTCTTACAGATCGTATTAAACACAGATCCGACTAGAACGATTCCATCTACCTTTTTCTCCAACATCGTCTGCAGATATTTCTCTGTCTCCTCTGCCTCTCCACCTGTATTGCAGAGAGTAACCTCATATCCTCTGTGACTTAATTCCCGCTCAATCGTGTATGCCGTCCGAGCATAGTGCGGCACACGAATATCCACCGTAAGCACTGCAACCGTACGCATAGACTTACTGACCATGCCTCGTGCAATGGCACTTGGTGTATAGTGATTGCGTTCAAGTACCTCCTCTACTCGCTCTCTCGTCGCAGGATTTACGTTGCCCTTATGATTGAGCACTCTCGACACCGTAGAGATTGAGACTCCTGCTTCTTTTGCTATATCATAAATGTTCATGTTTCTTGATTCCATTTCCTCTCCTTATTACATTTCCCCGTGAAAGGGCTTTCTAAAAGCATACGAGATAAAGTATATACTTGTCAAGGTATTGTCTCCAGATTACGGTTGCCGGACATGTCTCCTCTGTCTTTCTGTCAGATTCCCACCAGGTTCCCTGCACAAATACATCGATCCAGTCGCTTTAAAAACAGATGCAATGCTCTGTAAAAATGTAACTTCAAAAAAGGCATCCTCCGGTACATGTTCTGTAGCCGGAAAATACCTTTTCCTTCTCTATAATTTTATCACTCTGCAACAGTATTTTACAATGCTTTTGTTCTCTTACAGTGCATTCTCCAGGTCAGAAAGCATAATGTTAAGTGCTGTGATCCCCCCTTCTGCTGTATACCACACTGCTGGATGTTCCAAATAGATAATCCGTCCATTCTTATATGCATCTGTTCCCATGACAAGTTCATTCTCCACAATTTCTTTCGCGGTCTGTGCCCCGTCTGCACCAATCGCACTATCTCTGTCCATAACAAAAATATAGTCTGGATTCTTCTCCACTACCGTCTCAAAAGATGCTTCATTTCCATGTGTCGATGTGCTCTCTGCCGCAGTAAGATTTTCAAATCCAACCTCTCTTCCAACAATCGAGCAGCGTCCATCATTCCCCATCAAGTTGAAACTTCCGCTTGTCGTCATACCAACTAACGCTGTTTTGCCTTCTGCTGTTTTCTTCAGTGCCTCAATACGTTCGTCAAACCCTTCTGTCTTTTTCGATACTTCATTTTCCAGACCGAACATAGATGCGATGGTCTCCGCGTTTTTTGTCACACTCTTTACAATGCCGAGCTCACTATCTGTGGAGAGGAATACGACCGGTGCGATTTCACTGAGCGCGTCATAAGAAGATGCCAGACGTCCTCCGATGAAAATCACATCCGGGTCACACTCCATAACAGCCTCAAGATCCGCTTCTTTGATCGTTCCCAGATTTGCTACCTCTTCATTATCCACATAATCAGTAAGATATTCCAGAGAGGTAGAAGCGGAACCTACAACACGGTCTCCCATTCCCAGATTATCGAGAATGTCAAGTGATGCCATATCAAGAACCGCGATTCTCTCCGGATCGTACGGAACTTCCAGATTCACCTCTTCCTTGTTTCCATTAAAGGATTTGATCATCACATTCTCCGGTGTCTGCTCCTTTGTCTGTTCTGTCTCCGCCTTTTTGGAGGTATTGCTTTTCTCCTCCGCCTGTCCGCATGCTGCCAGGCTGACCGCCATCGCTCCCGCAAGTAATACTCCTGTTAATTTTCTCATCGTTTTCTCCTTTTCCTTCCTTTGCTTTCTTTTTATTTTCTGTTTCTTTTACCGTAATTCTCTTTGCCTTAATAATAGATGCACAGTGGTTTCCCTTCGATCCTCAATATTTCAAAATCTACCTGGTAAATCTCTGAGAGCACCTCTTTTGTCACAACTTCCTCGACTGCTCCGTATTTTGCAATTTTCCCATCCTTAAACGCACAGATATAGTCCGAGTAAAAAGATGCATAGTTAATCTCATGCAGTACAAGTATCACAGTCTTTCCGAGATCATCACTTAATTTCCTCACCATTTTCATCAGGTTGGTCGCATGGTAAATATCCAGATTGTTCGTCGGCTCATCGAGAAGCACATATTCGGTATCCTGCGCAATTACCATGGCAATGTATGCCCTCTGTCTCTGTCCTCCTGACAACTCGTCGATGAAACGGTCTTCAAACTCCTTCAGTTCCATATAGGCAACTGCCTGGTCTATGATCTTTTCATCTTCCTCTGTAAGCCTTCCTCCTGTGTGAGGAAACCGCCCAAATGCCACCAGTTCTCTGACAGTGAGTTTCATCTGGATATGGTTGCTCTGAGTCAGAATCGCCAGATGTTTGGATAACTCCTTGCTCTTCCATTTTTCAATGCTTTTTCCTTCTACTTCCACAAGCCCCTCATCTTTTGCGATCAGACGTGAGATCATACTCATAACCGTGGATTTTTCCGGCACCATTCGGGCCAATCAGGGCAGTCACTTTCCCTTTCTGTATCTCAAAGGAAACGGAATCCACAACGGTCTTCCCATCATACTGTTTTTTCAACTCATGGATTCTCAAAAATTAACCCTCCTTTTTCCAAGCAGAAGATACAGGAAATAAATCCCGCCCCCTACTGTAATAAATACACTAACCGGAACTGCGTAGACGAACACCTGCTCTACGATCATCTGGCCTCCTGCCAGAACAATCATCCCAAACAGTGCTGATCCCGCGATCAGCTGTGAATGGCGGTACGTCTTCAAAAGCTGTCTGGACAGGTTCGCAATGATCAGTCCCAGAAATGAGATCGGACCTACCATCGCTGTGGCAATCGCAATACAGAGTGCCACTCCAAGTAAAAGTCTTCGAATCGCCCGGTCATAGTCCACCCCGAGATTGACCGCCTGATCTCTTCCGAGTGTCAGAACATCCAGAAGCGCAAGTTCTCTTCGTAGTGCAAATATCAGAACTGCCAGCAGCAGTACCGCAAACACAATAATTTCCGAATTGATATTGCTAAAGCTTGCCACAAGCGACGCAAGCAGACTGTCATATTCGTTCGGATCCATCACTCTGACAAGCGTACTCTGAATACTCCCAAAAAACGATGTCAGTACCGTCCCTATTAAAAGCACATACAAAATGTTATGATTCGTCTTACGGAACAGATAACTGTAAATGACTGTCGCCGCCACTCCCATCAAAACAAGGTCCACCGCAAAAGAAATGTTCCCGTTCACCACAAGGAAACTTCCCGATCCCGCCACAAACACGACCACGGCATGGATCAGTGTATACAGAGAGTTCATTCCCAGAAGACAAGGCGTTACAATCGTATTGTTGATCACAGACTGGAATACAATGGAGGCCCCTCCGATCGCAGCCGCCGTGACAAGCATTGCGATCAGCTTCGGAATCCTTATCTTCATCGCATAGCGGAAAAGCCGCTCATTTGCAAATGACACGTCGGTAAACAGGTATGCAGCGGCAGACACAACCACAAGAAATACCAGCAATGCCAGCTTCCGTCTGTTTTTTCTATGCGCCGCACTGCCCATTGCCAATCCCTCCTTTCCCAAACCGGACTGCTTTTCTTCCGTTCTTCAGACGATACAATAGCAGGATCACGAACAGAACACTTCCTACTGTTCCTATGATCAGCTCAATCGGCAACTCGTACGGCATAATCACAACTCTCCCGATCATATCGCACACCAACACGAATAACGCTCCGAAAAGAGCCGTATCGATCAAAGTACCGCGGATCTTGTCTCCTTTGAACATCGCAACAATGTTCGGTACGATCAGTCCAATATAGGAAACAGAACCAACTACAACAATCACAGAGGCTGTGATCATCGCAGCGATCGTAATTCCCATAAACAGAATAAAATTATACGGAACACCGAGGTTTTTTGAAAAGTCCTTTCCCATTCCCACAATATTGAAATGATTGGCAAACACGAAAGCAAGAATCACCAGCGGCACCGTCATATATACAATCTCATATCTGCCTCTGAGTACCATTGAGAAGTGTCCCACAAGCCAGGTAGAAAGCGCCTGTGTCATCTCATACTTATATGCGATGAAAGTCGTAATGCCTCCGATCACATTTCCAAACATAATTCCTACAAGCGGGACGAGTACCACATCTTTGAACTGAATGTGCTGGATAAACCATACAAAAATCCATGTTCCGAGTATCGCCGCCACAAATGCAAAAGCCGCTCTGCCCCACAGCGAGGAATTCGGCAGAAATACAAGCGCCAGCAGTATCCCAAGCTGGGCAGATGAAATTGTGGCTCCTGTGGACGGAGAGACAAATTTATTCATGCAGAGCTGCTGCATGATCAGTCCCGCCGTACTCAGACCGATTCCAGTACATAAAATTGCAAGCAGTCTCGGCACTCTCGAGATCAGAAACAATTTCACAGTCTCCGGATTTCCTGTCAAAAGCGCTCCGGGATCTGTGTCGATCACGCCGATAAAAAGTGATACGATCGATAAGATCACAAGCGCCACTGCCAGAATGATCGTTGATATATATTTTTTAATAACACCACCTCCAATTAGTTTTATTTTACATATATTAGTTTACACTAACTCATGGGTAAAAAAATATATTCATTTCTTATTCCGTGTCAACTATACACAGTTTTTCTTTTTCCTGCAATACCTTACTTTTTTGTAAGTCCCCACACTGTCTGATCTCATTCTTTCTGACATATTTTTCGGCAAAGCTGTGAGCAGCACGGACCATTTCTTTCACCTCCGCGTATTCTTCCGCCAGATAGTAGCGGATAATGGACGGCTTCTGTTCCTGCTCAACTTCTCTGACCAGTATCTCTGCCTCTTCCAGTTCTCTTAAACTTGTATAAAGTACCTTCTCCGAAATGCCGGAAAGTGCTTTTTTTAATTCGGAAAAACGATTTTCCCCGTGTATGATATGCCACAAAATTCTCATCTTCCATTTTCCTCCCAGTATACGATGTGTAAAGATTAACGGACAGCTGCACGTACTTCTGATGTCTGGCATAAATATCCCCTTTCTAAATCTTTCTGCAAAATTACCTCTGCATTTTATAAGATTTCATCAGATTTTGCAAGCTGTCCACTTTATTTTTATTTCACTCTACTTTTTAAATTCCGTCTTCTTTTTCCCCTGAACCAGCTCAGATCCAATCGCACCTACAACGATAATGACCGCCCCGATCATCTGCAAAATAGTCAGATGCTCATGGAACACAAGGAATCCAACCAATGTCCCTACAACAACTTCCAGTGCAGATAGAATACTCGTCGTCGTCGCCTCTACATACTGAGTAGATTTCACACATGCCACATTCGCCACCATCGTACAGAGGATTCCAATCCCAAACAGATCCCACAAAAGATTGGTCACCGGAGCCGCCGCAAAATGTCCTGCAACTGCACCAAAATCCATTCCAAACAACAGAACCACTGCCGCTCCAAGAAATCCGTAGACAAGCAGTGTATCTCGGTCATAATCTTTCGCGAAAAACTTTGGAAGCAAGATCTGCAACGCGACACCGATTCCATTGACCACTCCCGCAAGAATACCGATCGCATCCAGTTTGATATTTCCTCCTCCGATCAGATTTGCCACAAGTATGGCGCCAATCAGACAGACAAAGATCGTGATAATCTTGCTTTTCTCGAGTTTTTCCCCAAACATAAACCTTCCAAGGATTGCAACCCAGATTGGACTCATAAACATCAGTACTGTCGCAACCCCAACCGGAATTCTCGATACTGCCACACTATAGCTGACAAAGCTGATACTGTAGGCGACTGCCCCATACACGATGCAAATAATAATCCCTTTCAGATTGATTTTAAGCGCTGCCGGCTTTGTAATCAGAAGGAATACAAAATACGCCGCCCCCGCCAGAGCACATCGGAAGAAAGAAATCTCAATATTGGAAAACTGGTATTTCGAGAGATCTCTCACGAAAATCCCCATAATCCCCCACATAACTGCAGTGATCACTGCCAGTGCAATCCCTTTGCTGCGCTTATTCATGACTTGCCTCTCCTTCTCTTACGTTCTCTTTTTGCACTTCTTCTCTGCGATAGACTACTTCATTTTCTTTCAATGTCATAAGCACCTGGATATCCGCGAGTGCTTTCACATCTGTCTCCAGAGGATTCTTATCAAGCACGACAAAGTCCGCATATTTTCCAACAGCGATTGTTCCTTTTTCCTGCTCCTCGTGGTACTGGTATGCCGCATAACTTGTAATCGCTTTGAGCGCATCAAGCACCGGGATTCTCTGATTTTCCCCAATCACCTGACCGGTTCTTGACACACGGTTCACTGCACAAGAAACTGTCCGCATCATATCTGGCGGAACTACCGGTGTATCCTGATGAAATGTAAACTTCATTCCATCCTCAAGCGCATCTTTTACCGGTGAAATCTGGCTTCCCCTCTGCGCTCCAAAATTTTTGATATGAATATCCCCCCAGTAATAAGTATGCGCCACGAAAAAACTCGGAATCATCCCGATTGCTTTCATTCGTCCCAGCTGATCTTTTCTGACAAGCTGCGCATGTACCATCACTGCACGGTTGCTGTCTTTCTCTCCTCTTGCTTCTAATTCTTTCTCAAACTGCGAGATATATTGTTCTGCCGCCGCATCCCCATTACAATGTGCGAGAAGCTGCTGCTTTTTATCCAAAGCGACTGCAATATACTCCCTTAATTTCTCATCGCTGTGGATCGGATACCCACAGTATGTGTCGTCTCCCTCGTAAGGTGTTGTCATCCACGCTGTTCTTCCCTGCGGAGAACCATCCAGGAACACTTTAAAGCCGCCCATTTTAAAATGATCTTTATACTGTCCCGCATATTCCGGCTCCGTCTCCGGCAAATCTGCTGCAGTCATTACATCAGCATAGCCAACGACATCCAGCTTCAGAAGTCCTGCACCCGATGCATACTTTAACAGCTGAAACAACGGCTTTGCAACCATTCCATCCTGTACCGTTGTTACCCCGTAGCTTGCATACATCTTCTGCACTTCCCCGATCAGTCGCATCAACTCCTCCATCGATGTCATCGGAAGCTTTTCCTGGAATGCCAGAAATGCCTTCTCTTCCATGTAACCATCTGGTTCTCTCGTTTCTGCGACTCTTCCGTAACGTCCACCCGGACAGTCCTCTGTCGCTTCTGTAATCCCCTGAACCTCCAGTCCACGGCTGTTTGTCACACCCATATGAGAAGATGCATGGATTAAGAGAACTGGATTCTCACTGCTGATCTGATCTAACACCGTCTTATCCGGATGTCTTCCCTCTGCAAGAAAGTTCTGGTCATAATTACATCCGATGATCCATGCATCCCCCGGCAGATTTCTCTTCTCTTTAAACGCTTTCATCAATTCTATGATCTCTCCGAAATCCTTACAAAGAGACAGATCACACTGTGTCATCGCATTGGCTGCACCGACAAAATGAGAATGTGCATCAATAAATCCCGGCATCAGCACCGCACCGTTCAGATCAATCATCTCATCTGCATCCTCCCGAAGCTTCAACACGTCCCCGGCTGTTCCGACCGCCTTGATCCGCCCATTCTCCACACACACTGCCTCTGCATACAGTGCGTCATCTTCCATGGTCAAAATCGTTCCATTTGTATAAAAACTCTTCATAAATTCTCCTCTTCTTTCATTCTATTTCAATATATTTTTTCTTCTTTCCTCTTCCGACAGCCACAAGTGCGCCTGTTTCGTCCTGCTATGTTCCTCTCTCTAAATCGAACTCTATTATCTGTCAAATTTCATTCATCGTCAAGTGAAAAAAAACTAAACTTTTGAGGACAGATCCATCAAACGGAAGATTGATTCTGCTGTCTTTCTCAAATCCATTTTCGTTGTCGCTTTTAGTTCCTCAAATGACAATGCTCTTCTATTAATCCCAAACATTGCACTGACTCCCATCTCATACAACAGATCTGCATCTTCTGTAACTGCCCCCGCAAGTGCGATCACCGGAACCTGATATTTCTTTGCCCGTTTCGCTACCCCTGAAATTACTTTTCCATAGGAACTCTGTCCATCAATCTTTCCCTCCCCAGTAATTACCATGGATGTATCTTTCAAAACCTCCTCAAATGTGATCGTATCCAGCATAACATCAATTCCACTCATCAGCTTTCCCCCAAGAATCGCTGCAATGCCGGCTCCCATTCCCCCGGCAGCTCCGCCTCCTTCTAATTGCAAAATTTCCTTTCCGGTCACCTCATATATTTTCTCTGCCAAATGTCTCAATCCGTAATCTAATCTGGAAACTTCCTCCGGTTCTACCCCCTTCTGTGGTCCAAATATTGCAGTTGCTCCGTTTGCTCCGCACAAAACGGTACTGACATCACACATAACCAAAATTTCCGTTTCCTTTATTCGTTGGTCAAGCTCTGACAGATCAATTTTTTTAATACAATGTAAAGTATTCCCAACCGGAATAAATTCTTCTCCTCTCTCATTCAAAATTTAACTCCCAATGCCGCAAGCGCACCAGCACCCCCTTCGTTTGTAGCACTTCCCCCAAGTCCTAATATGATTTTCTTCACTCCTCCCTGAAGCGCATCTAAAATCAACTCTCCAACCCCATAAGTTGTAGCTTCCCCGGCATTTAAGTGTTCCCCTGCCAGAGGAAGTCCTGCCGCTGCTGCCATTTCAATGACTGCTGTTTCTTTTATTTTCCCATAAAAACTTTCCACCTGCTCGCCATAAGGTCCCCTCACCTTGACTTGTTTTTTCTCCCCATCTAAAACAGAGAGGAAAGCATCCACGCTTCCCTCCCCTCCGTCCGCTATTTCCATCCGAACTGTTTCCACATCCGGCCATCTCTTTTTTGCCTCTTCCTCAATAATTCTTCCTGCCTCCTGGCTGCTGATCGTTCCCTTAAAAGAATCTGGGATTATTACAATTTTCTTCATATGATCGCCTCACTACCACATTGCCTTCCTGAACTTATCACGATTCCTACTACTATTTTTATTTTCTACTTTTCTCTTTATTCAGTGGATTCCAGCCTCCCCGCAGATATCGCAGGATAAACAAACTTCCCAGACAGACATTATTAGCGATCATGCATCCCCACACTGCATACAATCCAAGATGGAATACTTTGACACTGAAGAATGTTCCTAACACTCTCACACACCACATACTGAATAGCGCATAGTAAAACGGCTTTACCGTATCTCCTACCCCATTGAAAATTCCCTCGAGGATAATCAATACACCAAATAGTGGCTCTGATACTGCAACCATACGAAGGACAACCGTTCCAAGTGCAATGACATCACTTTCCTTCGTAAACAGCTGCAAAAGCTGTGGTGCCATGAAAAATAAGAGCGCTCCGGATACAGTCATAATCACAAGAATGATCACGATCAACATCCTTGTCAATTCGTGCAGCCTCTTCTGGTCTTTTGCACCAATGGCATTTCCTGCCAAAGTAGCTGCTGCGGCCTGCATTCCATATCCCGGGATGTAAAACGCCTGTTCTACTGTCAGTGCAATCGAGTGCGCCGCAAAAGCCACTGTTCCAAGTCCTGTCACAAGCGATGCAAACACGACATGACCAAGACAGGTAGCCATGCGTTCCATCGCAACCGGAAATCCAACGCGAATACAAGGTTCCATAATTTCCCGCTCCGGGCGGATTTCACATCCCGCCGGAGATACATATCGGTTTTTATAAAGTGCGATCGTCATAAAGATTCCGCCAACTACAAAGGAGACTGCCGTTCCGATTCCGGCTCCGACTGCCCCATATCCGAATCCAAACATCTTCACACTGGCTCCACCGATTTTGATCATTCTTGTATCATAGATAAAAAGATAATTCAGGACGATATTCACAAGATTCATACAAACATTGACATACATTGGTGTCTTTGTATCTCCCACTGCCCGAAGCAGCGCTCCAAAAATAATGATCGCACTCCGGAAGAGCATCGGAAGGCAGATGATCGCAAAATAGAGGGACGCATCCTTTTTGATCGCCGGATCTACTCCCATCCACGTTGGAAGAATCGGACTGACAGCAAGTGTCAATACCCCAACTCCGATTCCGGTCACCACGGTAACGATCACTGCCTGCACAGATGCCCTCTTCACATTATCAAATGCTTCTGCTCCCATTTCCCTTGAAATAAATGCCATAAATCCAATTCCCATTGCAAACAACGGTCCGTTCACAAGCCATGTGACCGACGTGCTCATCCCGACCGTTGCCGTGGCTTCTGCGCCGATTCTTCCGACCATCGCCGCATCAATATACTGTACAAGTGTCTGCAGCATCTGTTCCAAAAGTGTCGGCCATGCCAGCGCAAGAATCGTCAGAAAAAGTGCTTTGCGATGTCCTGCCAAAGCCTGACTTCCACTATGATTTCCCATTGATTTTTCTCTCATTTTCATTTCCCTCTCCTTTTTCTCTTTTTATTCCTTCCCCCCGGACGTATTCCTTTTGTCATCTGCCTCTTGTTCTTTTAATAACTCCAAGACATCCAGAAGTGTATTGTACTTTTTCCAGACATCCTTCATCGTCTCCTCATCTGGTTGTACAAGATCAGGGATCATAATCGCCCGAAGACCTGCCCCTGATGCAGATTTTACACCCGCCGGTGCATCTTCCAATGCTACCGTCTCCTCCGGCACTGCCTGGATCACTTCACAGGCAGTCCGATAAATTTCCGGATCCGGCTTCGCATTTTTTACCATATCCCCGAAAACACTACCGTCAAAATACGAGTATACTCCTGCTTCTGTTAACAAGTTCACCGCATGTTCTCTTCTCGAAGACGAGGCGACCGCAAGCTTATACCCATTCTCTTTTGCATAGGCAAGCAGCTCTTTCACCCCCGGTTTCATCGCCAGACCTTCAGATGCTACGATTTCTTTAAAAAATGCTCTTGTCAGTTCATTAAACCTATCCATCGGAAAATCTTCCCGGATGGCTGTGCGAAAATATTGTTCTCTTCTCACCACATTAAATCCAATCGTATGATAAATATGTTCTCCCATTTTGGGAATTCCGAGCACCTCTCCTGCTCGGTTCCAGGAACGCTGCACAACGCGCTCTGAGTCAAAGATCAGCCCGTCCATATCAAAAATCAATGCTGTTATCTTCTTCTGTGCCATATGTCTCTCCCTTATTCTCTTCTGTTTTGTCCTTCCAAAAATGGTCAGTATATTCCTTTTACACAACAACTACGTAACGAAAATCATCCAATTTGTCCAGAAATATCATGCTTCTATGACAAAAAATGTATTTTCTTAATTCGTCACGACCGCTTATACAATCGCTACTCGAAATGGCTGATACGCACAGCTTCTATTCCATAGGATTTCTCCATTTGGAATTACTTTTTTCATTATTTGGTAACTTCCGTTTACATCTGCATTTATGAAACTTCCGTCAGATGTCTTGAACAAACCTCTTTTGATTCTACGAGATTTATTGTAGTTTTCCTTTACAGGCATTTCATTGTCTACAAAAGAAGTACCGCTCGTATAACTTTCCTCGGTAATGATTACCGTTACACCTATTTCTTGTGCTTTGTACTCTAACATCTGAATAAGCCTGTTATATGGTATCTGAACGAAGTGTTGATTTACTTTCTTCGACAGTTTGCTGTTTTGTTTCCATTCCTTATTATTGCCAATGATAATTTTGCTTACATTGTATTTCTTACAGTATTCGATGATCTCACGACTTGTTTTATGCAAATAATCCTCCATTTTACGGTTACGCTTTTCGGTAAGCTTGTCCATCCGTTTTGTATAAGCAACCCCGTTCATCTGATTTGCAATACTTCTGTATTTAGAAACATGTTTATTGTAATATTGATTTACAGATTTCAACGGTTTCCCATTGACAATGAACGGTTGCTTTCCAAAGCTGTTCGCAACTGTAGCAATGTTATCTACACCTATATCTATGGAAATATAATTTTGATTCTGCTTTACGGTATCCGTAATCTCTACTTCATAAACAATTTCTATTACAATACAGTTGTAGTGTGGCAGAAACCGAACCTGATTTAATTTTACAAAGTCAGGTCTGTTACAACAGTAGAATTTACATACAAAACCGTTGAACGACTTTGGAAAGTGTATCATTCCGTCCTTCAGTTTACAGTTTTGGTTCGTGATAATAAGTGACTTTCTGCCATTTTTATTTGCATATCTCGGAAGTTTTGGTTTACCAAAGTATTTATCCTTATTTTTAGACCAATCTTTGATGGATGCAAAAAACGACTTCCAATTCTTATCTAACAGCCGTAATGTCTGTTGTGCTGCTTGTGCAGTAGGCATTTCGGCATAGTCCGGATAATCCTTATCTGCTCTCAGCTGTTTATCCAATTCTCCATATCGAATCCACTTATTGTCTTTCACAAAAGACTGTCTTACAATGTAATTTGCATGGTTGTATAAATTCTTTGACAGAAAACAGAATTGATCCAACATAGGAAAATATTCATTTGTAGGTTTTATCATCTGTTTCTCAACTCTCTGTGCTTTCATCTTCCAAAGCCTCTTTCATCTTCTGTACTATTCGCTTGCTATCTAATTTCATCGAATAACAATGCAACAAACTTATGATTTCTTCAAAGACTTCCTCACGATCTAACTTCTGTGAACCGACTTCACTCATTACTATAATTTCGCAATCATACTTATGGAAAAGATGATAGAATAGGTCAAAACCTACTCTTGAAAGTCTGTCCTTGTAAGTGATTACAACTCTTTCCACTCTATGATCTATGATTTCATCAAGTAATTTGAAAAAATCCTTTCTTTTTTCAAAAGAGATACCACTTGCAACATCTGTTGTAAAACTTCGTTTATCTTATAACCGTTCAATAAAACAAAACTGTTTTAATATATCCACTTGATTTTCCAGGTCTTTCTTTTGCTTTACGGTAGATACACGGGCATAAATGCAAGTTTTCCTCTCTACATCATTGTTAAGCAACTTATAAACATCGTCCGTATTATAATCATATCTACCATTCACTAATGTAGTTGTACGAATTAAACCTTTCTTTGTATAGTTTGACAAAGTTTGTCGTGAAATCCGCAATAGCTTCATTACTTCACATGCTCTCATAATGTCACCCCCTTCTAGCTTTAACGGCATTATATCACAAGTTATATGAAATTCCAAATATAATATTGACTATTTTGATATTTATTAAGCAGATATCACATTCCAAAAGTGAATAGCAATATTCCCGAAGCGTAAATCTCTCTTCGAAAAAACAAATTGTAAAATATCGAAAACTTTAGTATATTGGAAATATAAAAATCAGAACGTGGGGGAATATAAAATGATTCTAGAAAAAGCAATCGTTCCAGATATTAAAGATGGCTGCCCTACAAAAGAAGACTGGGAAGCCAGACGAAAGCTCATATTAAATACGCTGTCAGAGATAGAATATGGCAAACGCCCTGCAGTTGACTATGCGGTCACCTGGAAAGAACTTCTGAGGGAACCTGTGGAGTCCTTGCACGCAATACATATGCGGACAGAAATAACAGTTCAGACAAGTTATGGAGCTATTTCCTTTCCGGTCACGGTATTTCTTCCCAAGCAAAATAGAAAAGTTCCGGCAGCCATTCTCATTTGCAGTGAAAATAAACATGCAGAACCGCCGCACAATGGCACCGTTTCAAATCCTACTGAAAAAACTTTCCGAACACTCTTTCAACAATTTGGAATTCTCAGCGAAGATCCTGATGCATTGATTGCAACTTTTCTGAAAAACGCAGAAAAGAGACGCACTTGTAAAGCAAAAACATTAGATTTAGATACAGACTACGACACCGGGCACTGGCCAGTAAGAGAAATGCTAAAGCAAAATTTCGCTATGGTCGGATTCTATGCAAATGATGCTGAGCCTGATATAGTCAACCAATTTCCAAGTAAACTCGCCTCTATCTTCGGAACACAAAAACAAAGAAAGGCACATGAGTGGGGAATTTTGTCCGTATGGGCTTTTGCAGCTCAATGTGTGATGGATTATGTTGAGCAAATTCCGGAAATTGATTCTTCTCAGGTAACTTTAGCAGGTCATAGTCGTTGTGGAAAAGTAGCCCTGTGGTCCGGCGCAAATGATGAGCGCTTTCATGCTGTCATGGCAAATGGTTCCGGATGTTGTGGCGCTTCCTTATCTCTTGGAAAAACCGGAGAAAATCTTTTTAGCATCCAAGCTGCTTTTCCACATTGGTTTGCTCCTGCATTTCTAAATTATGCTTGCAAAGAAAAGGAACTTCCATTTGACCAACACTTTTTATTAGCCACAGTGGCTCCCCGAATCCTCCATATCGGAAGCGGAAGTAAAGATGCCTGGTCCGATCCGGAGGGGGAATATTTCAGTACATTCCTTGCCTCTAAAGCATGGGAATATTATATGACAGATTCCACTTATCCAAAAATGACCGGACATTTTCCCTCTGCAAATGAGCATGAGATAGCCGGAAAAGTCGGCTATCACCTCCGTGAAGGCGAACATCTATTAGATACCTTTGACTGGATGTGCCTCGTAGATCACCTAAAAAGACAATGAGTTTGTGATCACATCGTATGCTACAGAACTTTTTTTATAAAAACTAAAAGATCAGCTGCGATTACTTTTATAATCACAGCTGATCTCTATTTTCTTAAGAATCAAACTCAATTTCTCTTCCTTCTTCATCTTTGAGATAATTAATGACTTCTTCCAACTTGTTGACAGCCTCCTGTTGTTCCTCCCAGTCATTTCCACGCATTTCTTTGTTTACAATGCATTGCTTCACATATTTTAACTGTCTGATCAATTCCTGATTCATACTGACGCCCCCTTCTTGTGCGTATCGGTTTTATTTTCTGTATCTTTTCTATATTTTACTACTTTTTTCTGAAAAATTCCACCTTGTTTTTCTGAATCTTTCTTTAAGATTGTGGACAGGTGCTATCCGGCCGCCCTAAACTATGCATGCTAAATGTTCTTCATCATACGGTACAGAAGAATAGAGGCAACAACTGCTGCCACTGCCTCTGATACTGGAAATGTCAACCACACTCCCGCAACTCCCATCACCTTAATCAGCATCAAAGAACATGGAACAATGATGACCAGCTGTCGTAACAGAGATACGATCAGAGACGCAATTCCTTTTCCCATCGACTCAAACACACCGGCAAATACTGTTCCTAATGTAGATACAATAAATCCAGTTCCAATGATCCGAAGCGCCTGTGCTCCCATCTTCTGCATTTCTTCTGTGGCACTGAACAAAGAAAGAACCGGCTCCGGGAATCCCATAAACAAAATCGTTCCCACTGCCATAATGACCGCTGTCACCAGCACACTAACTTTAATTGTCTCATGAAGCCTCTTCTTAGCCCCTGCTCCATAATTGTAACTGATGATCGGACGCATTCCTTGAATGATTCCATTTGCCGGCATATAGACAAACATCTGAAGTTTAAAATATACTCCAAGTACCGCAACTGCTGTCTGGGAAACAGCTCCTAGAATTCCATTCAAAACACCAATCAGGATAGACGGAAGGGACATCATCACCGTAGATGGAACTGCCACAAGATACAGCTGTCTGACAATCCTTCCTTTCATGCGGAATCCTTTCATATGAATCCGAATCCCTCCACTGTGTCTACAAAACAAGATGATGGATAACATGCACGCGGAAAACTGTCCAAGAATCGTCGCTGTCGCTGCTCCCCGTACTCCCATCGCCGGGAATCCAAACAGTCCAAAGATCATGATCGGATCAAGGATAATATTCACAATCGCTCCCACCCCCTGCATGATCATCGGTAAAAACATATTTCCTGTCGCCTGAAACATCTTTTCAATTTCAATATGAAAGAGCGATCCAAACGAAAGGCAGATTACAATATAAGAATACTGACAGGACCATTCCAGCACAGTCGGATTATCTGTGAACATCTGCAAAAATGGTTTTGTAAAAAAGATTCCAAGCAAAATAAAAAATATCGAATGAACACCTGTCAGTACAAGCCCATGTGCCGCCGCATCATTTGCCTCCTCACTTTTTTTTGCTCCAAGATTTCTTGCAATCGCTGCATTCGTTGCTACACCAAGTCCTACCGCCACGGCAAGTACTAAATTCTGAAGCGGATAAGCGAGAGAGACTGCTGTAAGCGCCTCCTCTCCCAGCTTAGCTACAAAAATACTGTCTACGATATTGTATAAAGATTGAATCAGCATCGAAATCATCGGTGGAACAGACATCCCCATCAAGAGAGGAAAAATTGCTTTCGTTCCCATTTGATTTTCTGATTGTTTCATTTAACAATTCCTCCTTTATCTTTTCCTTTTTTAGTACACAAAAAGGCTATAAATCTTTTCTGTTTAAATCAGAAACAGAAAAAATTTATAGCCCATCCGGCACTTTATTTTACACCGTAACAGAATAGCACGGTTATTTTCACTTGTCAATTCTATTTTTAGCCTTGCAGCTATCCGCTCTTTTCCCTTACAAGATAAAATTATCCTTTTTCTTCTCCACCCCTCGACTGTTGAAGATTTCTTAGCATCTTCTTTGCTGCCCGTCGAAAAATTTCCAATTCTTCCTCTGTCAGGCCATCTTGTAGCTTAGATTCTACATATCGTATATCCTCATCCACTGCCGCACTTGCCTCCAGCCCTTTCGGAAGTACTACTATTTTCTTCAATCTCGCATCATATTCCACCGGAACCCGTTCGATATATCCGTTCTTCTCCATAAGCTGTAAGATACCCGTAGCTGAAGATCTTCTTAAATTAAACTCTTCCTCCAGATCCTTCTGAAAAATCTCCTGTTCTCTTGGCTGTCCCAAAAGATAATGCAACACCCGTCCCTGCACTCCGGTCACACCTGTCTTTGAGGCAGAACTGTCAAATTGTCTCTTGATCTGATTTGACAAAATGCCGATTATTCTGCCAATCGCAATATCCCGTTCCATATTATCCTCCATTTGTTAGTCCCCTAATTGTTGATTATAAATTGATGCTCCTGGAATGTCAATATACGGCGGTAAGTGTTTTCCGAAAAAGGCAGCAAATACTTTTTAAAAGAGTGCAATCACCCAAAGACGAATTGTAAAAATCCACAAAACCTGCTATAATTTTATCAAATTTTGAGGAGGTTTGATATGGAATTACAACGTTCATGTAAAGAAGCAATCGCTTCTTGTTTAGATCAGAAAACTTTTGCTGTTGCCCACTTATACAATGATGATAACCGGTTCTACAGCATCGAACCAGGGGGTATTTTCTTCATTAATCAGTATGAAAGCCACCATTTAACTTATATTGACGAGAAAGTTGATGAGCGGATTGTTTTATCTATCTTCCCAGACTTTTAAAACAGCTTTCTTCTGGGCAGACCAATCTGGATAACTGCTTTTCTTCTCGTAATACATCCAATCCAAACCTGCACAAGCGGTCACTGAATGTCGAGGAGCAAAAGCTCTTTCAGTACTTCATTCATAAACTTGTCAGCACAGACGGATTCGGCGCAGATCTTATAGAGAAAGCCACGTTCACAGAATTAATGGTATTTTTGAATAAAATTTTCTCTGACAACAATCTTCCTGTCACATCTTCTTTTCGCTCGACGCAGCACCAGCAGGTTGACCGGATTCTGACTTATATCAACCAGCACATTCAGAATCCACTGACAATCGAAGAACTCTCCGAAAATTTCTATCTGAGTCCTTCCTACCTGTGCCGCATTTTCAAATCTGCGACCGGGACAACGATCAACAAATATATTACTGCCAAACGAATCACGATCGCAAAGTCATTGCTTGCTGAAGGAAAATCGGTCAATGAGGCATGTGAGGAATGCGGGTTCAACGATTACAGTAACTTCCTGAAGACATTTACAAAGGCAGTCGGCATCTCACCGAAGAAATACTCTCAGTTTTCTTCTTAATATTCCGAGCGGCTTTAGACACACAGCATCCTGCAAACCCAAATAAAACCGCAACAGAAAAAAAGTTAGCGCAATCCTGAAGGATGTGGTAACTTTTTTGGAATTTTCTTCACTTACAAGTCGTTTCCATACACTTCAATCTGTGTCAGCGCCGGAAATGGAGATGGATTGTCTGCTTTGATCAGATCGCACAGTTCTATCCAGCTCACTTTCCTTTTTTCAATCATAAATTCATGTGGGAGTATGCTCTTCTTCATCGAAATTTTCTCTGTGCTTCCATCCGAATAACGGATTGTAGCCTGCTCCCACCAACTATCATGCGGAAAATCTGCTCTCGTATAGAGAATGATCCGATCGATCTCCACTTCTCTTCCAAAGTCAATCTTGATCGCCGCATCCTCACGACGATTAATTCCCCACGATTGAAACGGCCACTTCCAATGTCCTTCATTTGCAGTCACTCCGTCAACTACATTGACTGCTGCAAAGACAGCCTCTCCTCTCGTTTCTACATTTGCAGATACATGTGGATAACAAGTTGTACTACATGACTGATCGTTGACATTCAGCGCCAGATTTCGGTAAGTTTTTCTCTCAAACTCTTTGGCACGTTTTAGCCAAATAAAATGTTCTGATCCGCAAAATGCCTTTGGTGATTTATTTAATCGCTTCTCACCAAATGGAATGATATATTCCATTGCATCTTTCAGATAAATCATCGAACGCCCAAGCACCTCATCTACTTGCAGCCAGAGAAAACAGTTTTTCTCACTGCTTTCCACTACAATACGATCTCCCTCTTCATAAGTTCGTTCATAGAGAAATGCAATTTCCTGCTCTCCCTCTTTACTTAATATTTCCTGTCCCTCGGCATTTTTTATTGTTACTTTTAACATCTTAATCTTCCTTCAACATTTCTCTCACACATTCTGCCAGCGTTTCACATTTGCAATTCGCAAAGAAAAGTTCTTCAAATCTTTCCCCCCGCAATGCACCTCTCACAAGATCACGATCAAGTTCTTTTAAGACTGTAGGCAGATCTTTGTAAGTCACTTTTTTTACTTCATCCAAAATCCTCTTATTTCTCTGTTCCGAAACTGCACGCTCTCTTGGATATCCTTGTCCACTCTCTTCTGCGAATAGTTTTTCAAAGATATACTCCAGATTCAGTTCTCCGCCCCATCCAAATCCTTTTGCAAATGGGATTGCAATTGCATTTCCGTCATTAATCTGTGCAAATGTATAAGCATCTAATGCATCTTCTACATGTCCACAAATCACACCTGGAAAAGAATTGCATGCAAGCATAGCTCCTTCACCAGTTCCGCATCCGGTGATCACATAGTCCGCCGCCCCTGCATTTAATAAAACTGCTGCAAGAATCCCAACCTGCACATATGTCAACTGACACTCGTCTTCTGCAGAATACATCCCATAATTGTCTACCGAAAACCCTTTTTCGGATGCTACTTTTTCCAACGCATGCAGAATCATCTCATTCTTCTCCCTTACCAATACATATTCCAGACATTTCTTAAACGCATTAATGCTTCCACATAAAAATAGTCTCCCCAGATACAACATTCATCGACTCCAACATGGAATGGAATTGCATATACTCCATGTTTGATAATCCCATTTGAAAGATCTTTCTCCGTTGTATAATTTTCAAACAGTGACTTCACAATTTGAACTGCCGTTTCCTCATATTCTTTCTTTCTTGGATCTAAGAGCGGAAGGTGCTTACTTAATTCCAGAAGCCCACATGCAAGAATTCCCGTATGTGCATAGCTGAGCGCAAATCCATAAACGCCCCATGCCTGTCCTCTCGCCCATGCCGAATTATCGGAATACCCTTGGGCTGTCACTCCTTTGATCGGTTCTCCTGTATCTACATTCATATAATATGTATGGTAAGTAGAATAATCTTCTCTAACTAAATATTTTTGAGCCTGTTTTGCATGATGTTCTGCTGCTTCTTTATATTTCTTTTCTCCGGTAATCTCACTGATATTGTATAATAATGATAAATTCATCAAACAATCAATGATCATTCTTCCTTTTTCTTTTGGATCTTCCAAATTGCCCCATGCCTGAATAATCTGAGCCTTTTCACTGTATCGTTCCATAAGACGATCTGCAGCGCGCACCGAGAGTTCCAGTGCCTTTTCATTTCCTGTAATTTTATAACCGGCAAGTGTGGATAAAGAGTATAAGAATCCAATATCATGTGTATTTAAACCAATATTCTGATCTAATCTCTCTTGAAATGTGCGGAGCAATGTCTCCAATGCAGAAAGATACTTTTTTCGTTTGTGTCTTCATACAAAAGCCACAAAATCCCTGTCCAAAATCCTTCTGTCCAATCTTTATTTCCCATTTCTCCATAAATCAGGTTTTCGGAACTTGATGTCGGAAAAACTGTTGAATACTTTGGCAGATTCTCATTCACTTTGCTCTTTACATAGTGCATCGCTTCTGCAAGCCACTCCATATTCTCTTTTTTAATTTCCATAGTTCTTTTCCTCCCTTTGCTGTTTCATCTAACTGTATCGTATCACCTTTCTTTCACATTTTCTTGTGCTTTTTTATACAAAATATTGCATTTTTTGAACTATTGGAAAAAGGCATTGCCAAATGATCTTCTGATCATCGACAATGCCTCATTTCCAGTCTTTATAAACTTTTAACAGTTCTTACTGCTGTCTCGTTTCTGCTTTTTACACTAGTTTGTGTAGTTATCAAAGTATCCCTGCACTAACACAACCGGTGTTCCTTTGTCTCCGGAACCACTTGTAAGGTCACAGAGGGAACCAATCAGATCTGTGAGCTGTCTCGGTGTTGTTCCCTGAGAAGCCATATCTCCGACAAGATTGTCACTCTTTTCTTTGATTCTCTTGGAAATTGCTTCTTTTAAAGCTTCTCCGCTTAAATCTTTGAAATCGTTATCTGCAAGGTATTTTAATTTTACTTCGTTCGGAGTTCCGCGAAGTCCGTCTGTGAATGCCGGAGATACAACCGGATCAGCTAATTCCCAGATTTTTCCCTGAGGATCTTTAAATGCTCCATCTCCGTATACCATTACTTCCACATGTTTTCCTGTCTTGTCCAAGATCTGTTTTTGAATCTCATCTACAAGATCACGGCACTCTCTTGGGAATAACTTGATCATGCCTTCTGTAGACTTGTTAGATCCTAACAATCCATATCTCTCATTGCATCCGCTTCCATCTACCGGCGCTGTCAGGATGTCATCCATTCCGCATACACGCTCTGCACCTGCTGCTTTGAGAATACGTTTTGTTCTTGCTCTTGTGTGGATATCACAAGTCATTACATTCTTTGTATAATCTAAGATTGTTCTCGGATTGTTTGCAAAGATAATCTCTACTTCTGCACCTGCTTCTCTGATCAGCTGTCCGTAATATTCTACATAATCTACACCTGTAAATTCATGCTTATTCTCTCCGAACAGTTCTCTGTATTTCTCCAAAGTAAGTACATCGCTGTATGGATTGATTCCTGCTTCATCCAGCTTATCTAAAGATACAAGCTGATTTCCAACTTCATCACTCGGATAGCTCAGCATAAGAACTACTTTCTTTGCGCCCATCGCAATTCCTTTTAAGCAGATCGCAAAACGGTTTCTGGATAAGATCGGGAAAATAACACCGATTGTCTCACCGCCTAATTTTTCTCTTACATCACTTGCGATTGCCTCAACAGAAGCGTAGTTTCCCTGTGCTCTTGCAACGATTGACTCTGTCAGGGAGATGACATCTCTGTCTCTTAACTCAAAGCCTTCGCTTGTTGCTGCATCTAATACACTTTCTACTACAATATTTGCGAGGTTGTCGCCTTCTCTGATGATCGGGCAGCGGATTCCTCTTGATATAGTACCTACTTTACGTTCCATCTTTTGCACTCTCCAAATCTATTTCTTTAATTTACTTGCTTCCTGCACAGGATGTCAGAATCATAAATCCGGCATCTCTGCATATTGCAACAGTATTATAATATAAAACAAAGAGAATGTAAAAGATTTTCTTCTACATTCCTATGTTTTTTTATTTTTTCCTGCTTTTTACCCTATAACTTCCTTCAAATCGCAAAAACAAAGGCTTTTTCCATGTTTAATAATCAGATTTTTTCCCGAAGCACTTTATAAATATAAGACACCGGAAGTCCGACCACATTATAGTAATCCCCGTCAATCTTTGCAATATGTGCTGCAAATCTGCCTTGTATTCCGTATGCGCCCGCTTTATCCATTGGTTCCCCAGTCGCAATATAGGACTGAATCTCCTCCTCTGTCATTACATCTACATATACTTTTGTCTGGACCGCATGGGAAATGACTTCTTCTTGCCCCTCCTTGTCATAGCAGATCACAGCTACTCCGGTATAGACATCATGGGCATCCCCCTGAAGTGCTTCCAGCATGCGCGCTGCATCTTCCTTATCTTTTGGCTTTCCTAAAATCTTCCCTTCATGCGCCACAACAGTATCTGCACCGATGATTATCCGGTCACAATCTTCTTCTCTATCCGATGCAGTCTTCTCCGCCACGTCCTTTGCTTTTAAAAGCGCCAGTTCCTTTACGATTTCCTGCGGTTCCGTGCTTTGATATACCTCTTCTTTTTCGCTTGTCACAACCTCAAATGTATATCCGATCTGCGCAAGCAACTCTCTGCGTCTCGGCGAACCGGAAGCTAAAATAATCTTCTTCATCTGATCAACTCCTTATAGCTGTAAATAAAGCTGTCTGCGTGCCTTTGGATTTCTTCCCATTCATCTTTTGAATGTGCATCGTACACACCTACCGTATAAATCCTCCTGCATTCGCCCCTTGTACCGCTTTTAGAATATCTTCAAATACTGCACATTCTTCCGGCAAAGTCCCATCTTTTCAGCCTGTCTCTCATAAATATCCGGAAACTCTTTTCCCCCTCGGTACTTCTCGCACAGTCGTGTAGGACTCAAACAGATCCAAAATTCCATTTCGCTTCAATGCCGGCAAAAACATCTGTGGTTCACAGGATGTTGCAATTCCAATCTTGATCCCCCGTTTTTTCAGATAACGAAGATATTCCTCTGCTGACGGCTTTAGCTGTACTTGATTTGCATAAGCATCTGTCGCCATCTGGTACCATTCTGCAATGATCTGCTCAGGTGTTTCTAAAAATCCAAACCGTTCAATGGTATAGACTGCCGCCCGTTCAAACCCAAGAGGCGCAATACTTCTCAAATAATCTTCCGGAACTTCCAGTCCTCTTTTTCCAAGAAATTTCTTATCAATTTCTTCCCAGATATGCATCGAATCCAAAATCGTTCCGTCTAAATCAAAAATAATCCCTTTTTTCCCATTCTCTGTACCCTTTCTTTCGAGATATTTTCTTCCTCCTCTGTAAATGTCTTTATCTCGTCTGGCTCTTTCCACAATCGTTGCAAATTATTGTGTATTATAATATATTTTTCTCATTCATACAACTTTTTGTTCACTGATCAGAAGGCATGCTATAATAAGAAAAGATATTATTTTAGGAATGGAGAGATCTGAATTATGAATACGAAAACAAAGTCTACTTTAATGACTGAGGGGCCCATTTGGAAACGGATGATCCTATTTGCCATTCCGCTGTTCCTTGGAAACCTCTTCCAGCAGCTTTATAACACCGCCGACTCCCTGATCGTTGGAAACTTCCTTGGAAGTGATGCCCTTGCCGCTGTCAGTTCTTCCGGAAGTCTCATTTTTCTAATGGTCGGCTTTTTCAATGGTATCTCACTTGGTGCCGGCGTCGTCATTGCCAGATACTTTGGCGCACGCGAGAAGGAAAAAGTACAGGATGCCATTCACACAACCGTTGCTTTTGGAATTGTGGCAGGAATTCTTTTGACTGCCATCGGACTGATCATGACACCTACTTTTCTTAGGTGGATGGGGACTCCCGCAGATGTATTAAAAAATTCAGTACTGTATTTCCGCATCTATTTCCTCGGATCCATTGCGTTTGTACTCTATAATATTTTTGTTGGAATCCTTCAGTCTGTCGGTGACAGCAGACATCCTTTGATCTACCTGATCATTTCCTCTGTGACAAATGTAGTTCTAGATTTGCTTTTTATCGGTGTGTTCAGATTTGGTGTGGGATCCGCAGCCGTCGCCACAATCCTTTCACAGTTTTTAAGTGCAATCCTCTGCCTGATCCATCTGATGCGCTGCAAAGAAGATTATCAAATTGACCTAAAGAAAATCCGCTTTGACTTTCCAATGCTAAAGCTGATTATTTCTAACGGACTTCCTTCTGGCTTCCAGAACTCGATCATTTCTTTCGCAAATGTCATCGTGCAGTCCAACATCAACTCCTTTGGGAAAATGGCAGTTGCCGGCTGCGGTGCTTACTCAAAGATCGAGGGATTTGGCTTCCTGCCGATCACATGCTTTGCACTGTCTCTGACTACCTTTATCAGCCAGAACCTCGGCGCCAGACAGTACGAGCGTGCAAAAAAAGGCGCAAAATTCGGTGTGCTCTGTTCCATTACTATGGCAGAGATTGTCGGAATCATTATCTTCTTTACCGCTCCATACCTTGTTGCCGCATTTAACAATGATCCACAAGTGGTAGCTTTTGGAACTGCACAGGCACGTACCATTACTTTGTTCTACTTCCTCCTCGCATTTTCGCACTGTATTGCCGGAATCCTCCGCGGGGCTGGAAAATCTACGATACCGATGTTCGTTATGCTGATCTGCTGGTGCATAATCCGTGTATCTTACATTACCGTCGCTGTCCGGATTATCCCAGATATTAAAGTCATCTTCTGGGCATACCCGATCACCTGGACATTAAGTTCGATTTTATTTATCATCTACTATTTTAAAGCAGACTGGATCCATGGATTTGACAGGCGGAATTAATCTGCTAGTCAGACAGATACCTTTGCAAATTTGATACAGAAGACAGAAACTGAGCAAAGCAAGACTTTTCGTATTTGCTTTACAATGTTTCTGTCTTCTTTTGTTTTCAAAATAATACTTTTACGGCGCCCTGTATGCAAACTATATTACACAAAATGCAATATATACTTGACATACTTTTATATATTTCATATACTGAAGACAAGAAGACAGAAATCAAGTCAGCAGCATGCATTGCATCTACTGGCTGGAAGGGAGATTCTTAACCGTATATGAAAAATATGAAACTAAAGATTGCCCGCATGGAACAAGGGCTTTCGCAAGTCCAGCTTGCAGAGATGACCGATGTGACCAGACAGACGATCGGTATGATTGAGGCCGGAGATTTCAATCCTTCGCTGAAACTATGTATCCGAATCTGCAAGGCTTTGGGCAAAACATTAGACGATTTATTTTGGGAGGTTGAGTAGCTATGAAGAAAATTATTGACGAACGTCAGGAACTGGAAATGATGAAAGTAGAACGCACTGGATTCTGGATTATGTGGGGCGTACTCCTTCTGTCACTTCTGGTGCAATCACTTTTTCTCGGGGCAGGTCCAAAGCAGATTGCCGGAGAAAATATTTCATTTCTGGTCGGATGTCTGATCGTTGTGATCGGCTGTGTGAAGAAAGGGCTTTGGGGATATGACTCTACACCATGTATGAAGACTTATCTTAGTGCCAGCCTGATTGGAACACTGATTTTTACCTTTTTACTCGGCGCAGGTCTCGCATGCAACGGCTCTGAACATGTACTGTCCATTTGCGCCCTGTTTGCCATCAGTATTTTCTTTTTGATGTTTGTAGTTTTGTTTCTAATGGGAACTTTCACAAAGTATCGCCAGAAAAAGCTTGCCAGACAGTTCGATGATGACACAGATTTCCTTGACTGATCGAAATTGTACAACACCGTTGGCAAAGTCCAGCCTGATATGCTTACAACGGTAACACTACATCACACCGAAACTATGCTTCAGAAATAAGGAGGGGTCTCTATGGAATTTGAGCAAGATTATATTATGCGGATGATCAAAAGTATCGTCAGCTTCTTCATCAAGCTAATCACCGGGAAGTCAGATACCGTCTATGAACTGCCCTCTGATGGGCTTTACACCCCATGCGATGATATTTTCGCACGGATCCTTTCCCTCGCAGACGGCGGAAAAATCAACGAAGCCGAGAACCTTCTATACGCAAATGTCGAACCTGACAGCAAAGACTATCTGCTGATGGGACTGACGTTCTATTCGCATATTAACGAATATACCGATAATTTCTTATCGGATCACAATTACAGCCGCCAGGAGATTCAAGATGGAATCATCGCTTTTACAAAAGAATTTACAATCGACGAAATGAACTGCCTATCGCTTTATCAGACACTAGAAGAAATGTTATAAAACATACTTTTTTTAGTTCCGTAAGGCCACATGGATGTCTCTGCATCTCTGATTTACAGACAATTACATCCAAATCTTTTTCAAAAGAAAAATACGAAAGTGATAACCAATTATATCAATTTAATTTTCATTGGATTATCACTTTCGCGTTTTTATATTCCTATATCATCTTATTTTCATAATCTTGTAACTCTTAAAAAACATTATTACTAACCACCAATACCCTTACCCCCATAAAAAAGGCTTCAGTATCTTCTGACCATCCGGTAAAACATTCCTTTCCCTGCTGGTGTTGACATCTCAATCAGAAAGATTATACATCGCATATTTTCCATCATATTTCCATCCACAGATCTCTTTCTTATCTTTTTTCACTCAGATACCGTAATTCTATCTGCATCTTCACTCTCCCCAGACATCCTTTAGCTCTTTTTTTCCCAAGTCGTACTTCTTCCATCTGACCGGAAATCTCTTCATCGAGATAATCAAACAGATAGTTTTTCCCCTTCTGCGGACGATTCAGATATTCTTCTCTTATCTGGCGCTGCACTTCTTCCACCTCCGTCCGAAGATCCCGGGCAGATAACAGCTTTCCACCTTGTCCCAGTGTCACAACCTGCTCTACATTATCCGAAGTGGCAACCGTTACATGGTATTTTCTTCCAATCTCATGGACAACTTTTTCAATATACTGGTCTGCTGTCTCCGCTTCTTTCGTATACACGACATAGATGTTATGGTATTTCTGAACCCCTAATTCCTGCCCTTGCACCTTGTATGCATCAAACACAAGGATCAGATTGCATTTCTTGAATCCCTGATAGTTGCACAACACATCCATCAGTTTATTTCTCGCCCCTTCGATATTGACTTTTGCAAGCTCTTTTAGATCTTCCCATGCAAAAATCACATTGTATCCATCTACAAGCAGATATTCTTCCATCTGATCCTTTCGAATCCACTTTTGTCTTTCCTCCGGGCTCTCTACTCGCCGCTCAGCAATCGGACGTTTTCTCTCTATTTTTCCATAGGTACGAAGGAAAATTTCCTCTAGTTCTTTATCCTCTTCAACACTTCTTGAAAAACTACTCGAAACTCTTCCACTCTGTACGCTTCCCTGACCTTTCTTAGCCTCAATTGCCGATTTCTCTTTTTCTGCCTCAGGTGTCCACACATATTCCAAATGCATATGATCCGGCACTTGATCCCAGCTGACATGAAAACCTGCTCCATGCGCACAGAAAACGGATCCGGTCGGATTGTCCAGATCTCCCTCTGAATCATATCCGATCTGCTCTATCACTTCCTCTGCATTGTGGCAAGGTGCATATCCCTTTAAAGTACAGAACAGTCGTCCTCTTCCTTTCGTGTAACTTGTCACTTCCAGCTGATAATCCCTCATCTCAGATACCGGAGCGCTCCCGGTGATCACCGCAAAGTCTCCCTCTGTATCCGGTGTCTGGAATTCTCCTGCCATTCTCTGAATATCTGTCAGTGCTCTTCCGACAAATTCAGCCGGGATCTCCATCCGAAATTCATAGTACGGTTCCAAAAGCACACTTTCTGTCGATTTTAACCCTTGGCGAACCGCACGGTAAGTTGCCTGACGGAAATCTCCTCCTTCTGTATGCTTCAGATGTGCCCTGCCTGCAACAAGCGTAATCTTCATATCTGTGATCGCAGATCCAGTCAGCACACCCCTATGCTCTTTTTCGGCCAAATGTGTTAAAATCAGCCGCTGCCAGTTTCGGTCAAGGACATCCTCACTGCAGTCTGCCGCAAACACAAGTCCACTTCCCGATTCTCCTGGTTCTAGAAGCAGATGTACTTCCGCATAATGGCGCAGCGGCTCAAAATGCCCGACACCTTCCGCCGGACGTTTGATCGTCTCCTTATATACAATATTTCCCGGTCCAAACGTGACCTCTGTCTGAAATCGTTCCCGGATCATACTTTGTAAAATCTCTGTCTGTACTTCCCCCATCAACTGCGCATGAATTTCCCCAAGTTCCTCATTCCACACGATATGAAGCTCCGGATCTTCTTCCTCCAGCTGGCGAAGCTTGAGCAGCATTCCGTGGGTATCGCATCCTTCCGGGAGTATCAGCTGATAATTTAAAACCGGAGTCAGCACCGGCCCTTCCGATGGCGGCTCTGCCCCAAGTCCTTCTCCCGGATACGTTTTCGTAAGCCCGGTCACCGCACACACGCGCCCTGCACGCACTTCCTGAACCGCATCATATTTCTCACCGGAATAAATCCGGATCTGGCTAACCTTCTCCTCTACATCCTGATATCGTATCAGATCCCGGACTTTTAATACACCCCCGGTCACTTTCAGATATGTCAGACGGTTCCCCTGCGGATCCCGCGCGATCTTATAGACTTTTGCGCCAAATTCTTCCGGGTAGGACCGCTCTTTGGCATAGCATTCCAAGCCGGCAAGGAATTCCTTCACCCCAATATTTTTTAACGCAGAGCCGAAATAACACGGAAATACTTTCCGCTCCCAGATCAGTCTGGAAATCTCCCCCCGTTCGATCGTACCATGTTCCAGATACGTTTCCAGCACCTGCTCCTCTGCCATAGCTACATTTTCCAAAAATTCTTCCGAATCTTCCGCTTCCCCAAACCGGATACAGCTTCCTGAAAGCTTCACACGCAGTTCCTCCAGCAATTTCTCTGCATCCGTACCATTTTGATCCATTTTGTTGATGAACAAAAAGGCCGGGATCCGATACTGCTTTAAGAGCTTCCACAGTGTCTCCGTATGCCCCTGCACACCGTCCGCTCCGTTGATCACAAGGATTGCATAATCAAGCACCCGGAGTGTCCGCTCCATTTCTGCTGAGAAGTCCACATGCCCCGGCGTATCCAGCAGTGTAACCTCCAGTTCTCCAAACACAAGCTCTGCCTGCTTGGAAAAAATCGTAATTCCCCTCGCACGCTCCAGTTCATAAGTATCCAGATAGGCATTCCCATGGTCCACCCTTCCCTGCTGCCGGATCCTTCCGCTCAGATAGAGCATACTTTCCGACAACGTTGTCTTTCCTGCATCTACATGGGCCAGCAGCCCGATACATATATGATCTGACGGCTTTTTCGCCATATTTTTCCCTCTGTCCTCAGACATATTTTCCATGAAAATCCCCCTTTCTGTGATTGTTAATACAAGGATTATCATATCACAGAAAGAGGGATAAGTCGACCAGTCCTTCTTTTTATCTCGCAGGGAGTGCGGTCTGCAGATCCAAGATAAGTCTGCCGCACAGCTTTTGGGGCAGATAAAGTTCCATCCCGGGGGCTATATCATCACCGGAATATACAGAAACAGCACAAACCGCTCCTCTTCTTTTGTAATTTCCATGCTTCCCCCATATCTCTGTACGATCTCCTGAATGCTCTTCAACCCATATCCGTGCAGCTTCCGATCTTTCTTCGTCGTCTGCGGAAGGAGGCCCGGCGCAGCCTTTTCCGAAATTTTTCCTTCACTTTTTGCAGTGTTTTCTATCTTCATCACAAACAATCCTTTCTCATTCTTGGCCTGCAGAGAAATTTTTCTTTTTTTGTCCGGGCAATTTTTCACACGCCTCGATCGCATTGTCAAGACTGTTTGCAAACAACACCGAGAGATCCACCGAATCCATGTCAATTTTGGACGGCACTTGCAGATCATACGCAAATGCAATCTGTTCCAGCTCCATTTTGCCGGTCTTTGTACTCAGCACGGCATTGATCACCGGATTTTCACAATACTGTACATTCCTTTTGATCCCCGGACGATCCAGAAGTTTGTCGAGATATGCCTTGTGTTCCTCTCCGGAAAGTCCTGCAAGTGTCTGAAGATGATTTGTCATATCGTGCCGCAGTTTTCTGACTTCCAGCTGCTGCCGCTCCAATGATTCATAATAGAGCTGATTCATTTCTAAAAGCCTGCTGCTCTGCTCCAGCTCATACTGATGGGATAACACGACGACTACCCAGATCAGACCGACAAATGAAAGGATACAAAGACAGAGGATCGTCTTATTGAACGCCGCATTTGCTGTAAGAATTTCACCATTGTACTCCTGAAACAACACAACCGACAAAACGGTACAAAAAGGTGTCAACGTCAACAGTCCCAAAAGACTCCAGAGCCGATTGGACAACTCATAGGATTTCTTCGGGACAAATTTTTTCACACTGCAATAGATCATCAGGTAAAAAAGCAGTTTTACAGACAGATAGACGATTCTTTCCTGCTCCGTCGGTATTCCACTGTCAGCCGACAATAGATAATTATCTATCAGCACACTAAAAGAAGATGTCAGGCTGATGATCATAAAGGAAAGTGACAGCTTTTTTAACAGACTTCCTTCACATCCGAGCAGGATTCCCGCCACAAATATCAGCACCGTCGGAGGGAGGTTCACCAGATCCCCGATAAAAAACGGCATAGAGCTCAGGAGCCAACTGCATCCAAAGAGCAGAAGCTTCCAGTACCACTGTCGGCGTACCACAAAAAATCGTTCGATCGTAAAGCTGACTGCCAAAGCAATAAAGATTGAGCAGATTATCTGAAACACCCTGAAATACTCCGCAATCGAAAGAATCACTTTTTCTATCATGAGAGATCACCACCGATCATGGCTTTCGCAAGCGCTGCAACCGCATCCTGCTTCAGCGCCCGGCTGATCGGCAGTTCCTCGCTTCCGATTCGCACCGAAGATGCGCCGATATAGGACACCGCATCTGCATTGACAAGGTAGCGCTGATGGATCCGCACGAAAGTTCTCCCGACCCGAGCTTCCACCTCATCCAGTTTGGCATAGAAGGACAGCTCCTTTTCCCTTGTCACCGCCACCACTTTCTCTTCTCACTGTAAAAATACTGTATTTCATCCTGGTAAAGCCTGTATACGCCGTCCCCATTCTGAAAGACAAACTGCTTCTGCCGCACCTGCTCCAGCTGTCTGCGCACACGCGAAAGCACACTGGAAAGCCGGTCCGCATCCACAGGCTTTACAAGATAATCAACTGCCTGCACACGGTACCCCTCAAACACAAAATCCCGAAAACCAGTCACAAACACAATCTGGATTCTTGTGTCAAATTCCCGGATCTGCTCCGCTGTCCGGATTCCGTTAACCCCTTTCATCTCCACATCCAGAAACAGAAGGTCAATCTCACCCGGATGTTTCTTCAGCCAACTGACCGCCGTCTCTCCCCCGGAAAACTCATAGACAATCTCCTCGGTTTCTTCTAAGAGTTTCTCAAGTTCCAACCGAAGCGCATCTCTTGCATAGCATTCATCATCACAGATTCCAATTCTTAACATGATCTATACCTCCTCAATGTCCACAGAATTAAGAACTATCACACACCGAATACCTTGTCTCCATGCGACATTTACATATTTCCATTGTGCCCCCCATCTCCTGGCACATCTATTTTCCTATGCATTATAACATAAATCTTTGTCTCTGCGCCTCCTGCTTTTCTCTCTCCGGATACAAAACTTTACATTCCGGCTGCTATTTTTTACATTTCTCCTCATCCCCCTCCAAACATTACATCAGAACTGCCATTCTTTCCATCCCAAATTTTACTTCTTCTTTTCCATGCTATACTTTTTTCAACAGCAACACAAAAGAACAATCCGGGATCATAAATTTCCATAAACTCCGGATTCTGTCCATACAGATTTCATTCAAACAATTCAGAAAGGTGGTATTTCTATGCTGTATGTAAAAAATCTTCATAAATCTTATCAGGTCGGAGCGACCAGCTATGAGGTGTTAAAAGGCGTCAATCTCAGCGTTGCACAAGGCGAATTTGTCGCTGTCATGGGCCCGTCCGGCTCCGGGAAAAGCACCCTTTTAAACTGCATCTCCTGCTATATTCCATTTGAGGAGGGCAAGATTACACTCGGACAAAAAGAATTAAAAGGCTTGTCGGAAGATGCTCTTGCACATATCCGAAACGAAAAACTAGGATTTGTCTTTCAGGATTTTATGCTGCTTGACGGACTAACCGTACGGCAGAACATCCTCCTCCCTGCGATCATCCGAGGAAATGTGGGAAGAAAGGAAGAGACGATGGCAGACCGGCTCTGTAACTTATTTGGTATTGCGCAGATTGCAGGCAAATATCCGGCAGAAATTTCCGGTGGAGAACGGCAGCGGACCGCAGTTGCAAGAGCACTGATCAACTCCCCGCTTCTGATCCTCGCAGATGAACCGACCGGAAATCTTGACTCGAAATCCAGCCGCGCTGTCATTGATTCTTTCCTGGAGGCAAAAGCTTCTCTGAAAGCAACCATCTTCATGGTGACTCATGACAGCTTTTCCGCCTCCTTCTGCGACCGTGTCATCCTGCTCAAAGATGGAGTTGTCTATAAAAATATGGAACGAAATAGTTCCCAGCATGCTTTTCACGATGCACTTTTAGAGGAATTAAAACAGATGAATACGTTAGAAGAGGAGGAAGAGAACGATGAAAACCTTAACTGATACTTTTTCTGCCTTAAGAAAAAAGAACGGGAAAAATTACACACTGTACTTTATCTGTAACTTCACAGCGCTTTTACTGATCACAGCCTACTCCGCGATCCTGACTTCGCCGACTGTCCTTCTCGTTCTTCCAGAAGGCGGCGACAGCAGAAAACAGGCAATGATGATCTTCGCACTCGCCTGCATCGGATGCATAATTTTTACCATCTATGCCGGAAATATCTTCTTCCGCATGAAGTCAAGAGAACTCGGAATCTTCCTCGCACTGGGAACTTCTAAAAAAGTACTTCGAAATCATCTGTACAAGGACACTGCTATCACTTCCTTAAGCGCTTCCCTGCTCGGAACCTCACTTGGGATTCCATTTGCCTGGTCTATCTGGCAGCTGTTCCGTCTGCTTGTTGTAGATAGCACTGAGATGCGTTTATTTCTGGACTTTCGCTGTCTCCTGATTCCGGCGGCCTTTATCCTGATCATTTTACTTTTTGCATTTCTCCTTGGAAGACGGACACTTTACCGCACCAACATTATGGATGTCGTGAATGAAGAACACAAAAACGAACCCGTGCGGGATGTAAAGCCATGGTATGCCTCCGTCGGTATTTTGCTGATGATTCTCGGAGGAACCGCCGGATATTTTGGACCAACGATTTATCAAGTAGTATTCCGGCGCTTTTCATCCCCATTTTTACCCCTCCTTTACATACCGCTCTTCATCGGTCTGTATATGTTTCTTTTGCACATTGTGGTACGCGGGTTCGGAAATCATAAAAAGCATCCATACAAAGGGATTATCTCACGCAGTATGATGAAATTTCATGGAAAACAGACTGTAAATAATATGATGGTCATCGCACTGCTCGTGGCTGGCGGCGCCTTCGCACTGTTCTATATCCCAACGCTACAGACCAGTCAGGCGATGCAAGTAAAATCCACTCCATATGATTATTCTTTCCACTATCCCATCGGTCAGCCGGTTCCAGGGAAAGAAGAAATTGCAGATCTTGCCAAAGATTATGACCTCTCGATTAAAGATTACAAGGAAGAAGCAACCATCCTTCTCGGCATGTCAACCACGGTAGAACGAACTACGGACGACGGAAAACTCTACACTGTCTATGAGGAATTTGCCAATGAGGGAACCTTCCTTACCGCTTCCGCTTTTGAATTTCTAACCGGACAGAAGACAGAAGTTGCACCCGGAACATACAAAGCAATTTCCAATGAGGACGAGACCGACACCTACTGGCTCACCTCCGACTCAGATCAAATCATCAACATGACGACGATGAAAAAACTTCCAGTTACTTTTGACGGCTATCTGCACTACAGTCTGTTCTCCGGGCGCTCAAACTATTATGTTCTAAACGATACAGACTACGAAAATATGGAAGTCGGTCTAGGCGATGAATGGAAGGAACATCAAGTCCTGTTTAACATTGATGGAGAAGACAACTACGAATTTGCCGACAAATTATTCCATGTTTTCATGGATGCACTCGGAGAAAAATACGCAATCTCATCCAACTATGACCGCGTTGTAAAATATGGTCGTTCCGTCAATGGGAAAAGTTACTTTCTCGATGAACCTGAGTATGCAGCCGATGCAAAAGTAGATTATGCAGACTGTGACGGCAGCACTTTCCGATTCGGATGGAAATACATGCCTTCCTTCAAAATGCTGGACTCCACTGATTTTGTTCGCACAACGGCAGTTTATCTGATGCTGTTCTTCTTTATCACCATTATCTGTGTCATGGCAGCGCTGATCATCTGCTATACAAGAAGCATCTCCATCGTCCTGAACAACCGCTACGTCTTTGAGGATTTGAAACGACTCGGTGCTTCCCCTGCATTCCTCACAAAAGAAGTAAAAGCACAGACGAGAAAAATCTTCTTTACCCCTTCCATCATTGGAATGGTCGCTATGTACTTCTTCTTTTCCATGATCATGTACGCAAATGACGGCACCATTTCTTTCACGGAAATTGCCTCACTGCTTGTGTGCCTGGCACTCTTATTCGTACTTGTCCTGATCATCTGGATTGTATACAATGCAACCGTCCGCAAGATGAAACAGATGCTGGGAATACAACAGCCCAAGAATATGAATCGGGTAATGCAAGTGGAGTAATGTAAGTTACATAGCTACATAAAAATAACCGATAGAAATAAACAGGTTTGTAAAAATAATTGAACTATATGAAAAATGCCGTAAAGTGCTTCTTACGACCACTTTTACGGCATTCTTTGTATCACTCATTTATTTTTGTAAATATTTTTCTTTCAGTTCCTGAACCTTTGCATTATATGCTGCATTCTGCTTCTGCTGAATCAAATTTCTCTTAATCGCCTCTTTTACCTCATCAAATGCTGCCACAGATGCCTCATTTTTCTTCTCAACTTTGATCAGATGATAACCAAACTGTGTCTTTACCGGTCCTACCACATGACCAATCTCAGCTGCAAATGCTGCTTCCTCAAATTCTTTGACCATCTGACCCTTTCCAAACTCTCCGAGGTCTCCTCCTCTTGCACCAGACGGGCAGGTAGACGCTTCCTTTGCAGCATCCTCGAATGCTTTCTCTCCACTTGTAATAGACTCCAGAACAGAAGTACACTTTTCTTCTGAATCTACTAAAATATGTTTTGCACTAACTGTCTCTCCCTTTGTAAACTGCTGCTTATTTTCCTCATAGTAAGCTGCCACTTCCTCATCTGTCACAGTTACATCCTTTAATGTCTCTCTCATCGCGAGCTGCGCAAGAATATCTCTCTTCGCATTTTCTAAAATCTTCGCAAATTCCTCAGTCTCCTCAAGCTTTGCATCCTCCCCTGCCTGCGCAAATAAGTGCAGAGAAATCAGCTGCTCCAAATACTGCTGTCTAAACTGTGGATTTGTAACATATGCCTGCTGTTCTCTTGGAGCATTCTGTAAAAATGCATCCAATTCCGCATTTGTAATCTCCTTACCTGCAACGACTGCTAAAACTTCATTACTCATGATATTTCTCCTTTTGTTTCAAAAATGGTTATGAGTAATATGATACTATAGAGGGGGAGCATTTGCAATTTGTTTTATTGCTTACAATTTATATGAATAAATGTTTCGGAAATAAAAAGTATAAATTCCTTTTTCTATATGTAACAGATGATGAAATTTATTTTATTGATATTTGTATTCTCTAAAATATTGCAAAAAATTTCATTTATTACTCTCATGAAGAGAGTGATATCTTTTGTCTATGTTCCAATTTTATGTTTTGGATTTCAATCCACACTCCTGCGAAGGGAGTGACTCTATGCCGTCCGCATATATTTGCAAATTTTATGCATTTTTCCCAAATTTCCCCGCAAACTCTCCAGAAATCTTTGCCGTCCCTTCTAAATGTTCCTTGACTGACTGAATTCTATCCAGATCTATGTGTGCTATATATTGCATAATTTTTGAATTCCTTTCATCTTTTTGATTTTTTGTAAATTTATTATCACCTTTTACTTTTTACAAATATGAATTTTAATCTACACCCTATATCCTTCTAATATCGTCTCCAAATATTTTCTGTATGCCTCCCTCACTTCCATGGGCTCCACAATTTTCATATGAGCCCCTATTCCCGTAATCCATCCAAAAAACTGAGGGCTGACTACCACATTTACATGGACTATAAATTGATTTTCATCGACAGTTCTCATCCAGACATCCTTCCCGAATCTGTCCAATATCACTCCTGCCAAACTATTTTGACATAAGAGTTTTACTCCTATTTCCATTCCTCCATACATACCAAATGTTTTCTTTGTAAGTTCAGATGGATCAAATTTTTCAAATTGTTTTTGACCTTCCCGGTCTTCCTCACAAATATCCAAATGCTTCATCTTATCGACTCTGTAATGCTTTACTTTCCCCGCCACATCATCGAATGCAATTAAGTAATACTTTTCATCATCCCAAGTAAGTACCCAAGGACTAATTTTGTAAAACATCCCATTCTTTCTAAATCTCAATTCCTTTTTTGGCGTCCACTCTGCATACTGAAATTGAATCTTCTTGTTGTTATATATCGCGGAATGAATTTTATCTACACTGTAATAAATCTCTTCATTTTCAGTCTTCAATCGGTTTAAAATAGTTACTTGTTTTGCCAACTGTTCTGCCTGAAACGTACTGCAAAGTTTCTCCAACTTAAAAATAAGTTCTCTTGATTTTTTCTCTGTAATAAATTTAGAGGACTGAACAGAGTCTACAAGTAATTTCAGCTCTGGAAATTCAAAGCTTCTTTCCCCAATACAATATCCAGATGCTTTTCCTTTTTGCTGTATAATATCTACCCCAAACATTCTCAACGCTTCTATTTCTCCGTAAATCGTTCTCCGATCGGCGTGAATTTGATACTGTTGCTCCAAAAGCTTACAAATATCTGTAGCATTCAAAATATGATCTTGATCTGTATTTTCTGCTAAAATCCGCATTACATATAGCGTTCTAAGCTTCGTCTCATACACTCCCATAACACATTTCCTCCCAAACAAGTCTCAAAACTCATTGGTATTATTATAACATAATTTTCTTGCCCTAAAGTCCGATCTGTTTATCTTTTTCCTTATGCTCCCTGCTCAATCATTGTAAATAATTCCTCCAAGCGCCTTTGAGATCTTCTGTTACTCCTTGCCCTCGCGCTGGCAAAATATCGCTTCTCCTTTTTTGTTCTATTAGGAAGCAATCTATAATCTATCATCTCTATTTTCCGGGCTGCATCATGTTTGCTTATATAAAAAAGATATTTTTCTATACTTTTTGAAAAAGGAACATCTCTTTGCCTATGATAAGCTCCTTCTTCAACCTCATCAAGCGAGAGCACTCCCTGCATATAATTTTTATGATAAAGTAAAAACCTCTGTTCGCTCATACTATAAATCATTTTCCAACATCCAACATCTGTTCGTACATACAGAACATGATTCAACAAATCTACCTCCATATGATTCTTTCTTGCATATTTTAAAATCTGTTCCTTCTTCATGCGAAACAATGCATCCATTCCATCACAGTACGGACAAATATGATACCCCGCTTTTTCCGCCGCCTCACCGCTTAACTGCATTCTATTTTTAGGAAGAATCTTTTTTGCATATCTACATTCTTCGCGGTGATAGACTTTCGCTTTACTTTGCATACTCACAACTCTCATTATCTTTTACTCCTTTCCCTGCCATATGATATAATTTTCTGACATTTTCTTATGTTTGTATTATAAAAAAAATAGATGTGCAAAAATCTGTACACCTAATGTCAATTTTCCATTTATTAACCTCTTAAAACCATACTATTTTCAAATTTCACTTTCCCCTCTCCCCTATCAACAAACATATTTTTCTACTTTTTCTACTTTTTTCAAAAAAATCTCTTGCAATTTCTCTCATCTTGTCCTATAATACAGAAAAATATTTCAAATTCATTTGATAGGAACAAGTAGTCTTCAGCGGATTTTTCAGAGAGGTAACGGGTGGTGCGAGTTGCCAATGAACCTGACAGATGAAATCATCCTTGAGAAGCAAACTGAAACAAAGTAGGAGCGCCGGAGTAAAGCCACGTTACAGGTGAGACGCATTAGATGATGCGGATATGAGCTGAGATTTTCTCAGGAATTAAGGTGGTACCACGGTCTTCAATCGTCCTTTCTAGGGCGATTTTTTTTATTTTAAGGAGGTTATCTATGAAACTACAAAAGAAACAAATTTTACTCGTCAG